>OFFO01000032.1_pt1 | contig 116814 bp, 122 predicted proteins | sample 1521441 | NCBI WGS metagenome assembly OFFO01 (sample SAMEA3504097, study PRJEB24116) | mouse gut metagenome | biome: mouse gut; feature: mouse-associated habitat; material: faeces | place: Denmark | collected 2011
CATCTAATTTGACTGATATAAGAAGGATCTGGAGCACCTAGGGTGCTGGATAACAACATATCGAAATTGAAAGGAATTATTATAGGAATAATGAGCAGTCAGAAGAAATTAGAACAGAGAAAAAAATTTAAAGAGTATCTATCCATAGCAGATAAAAGAGTATTGGATATTAAGAAATCGGGGATAGAATTGATTGCCAATGATGAAGTACTTGTGTTGGTTAATGGGACAAGCAATTATTGGATATCCAACCATGGTAGGCTTGTGGGTAACCGCCGCAATGGAAATTTCCGTATGCACAAAACAGGCTATGCACATTTTACGCTCAGTGGAATAGATAAGAAGATTGAAACCTATACAGATAAATTAGTGGCAGAACATTTTCTTGAAAACCCAAACAAATATAATAAGATATGGCATATTGACAGGGACAGGAATAACTGTTACTACAGAAACCTTATATGGGTAAATAATGAGGAGTATATGGATTTACAGCGCGGGATCGTGCTTGTAGAGGAATTAGGCAGACAACAGGAATACATACCATATATCACGTTGAAATCAAATACTGCATATTCAATCTGGAATGGTATTTATATCAGATGCTATCAGGATAATAACGGTTCATTTATGTGTGACTTATGGAGATATGACAAGGATTCCTTTGCTGAGTGGTGGAGTGCAGAATATTATGAGTGTGATGGTGAATCAATGGCAGTTGATAAAGATTTGTTATTTCCTGATAATAAAGAGTATGCGCCTGATAAATGCTGTATTATTCCACAGACATTAAATACCATGCTTTCCAACTGTAAGAAGCACATATCTAAATCAAAAAATGCGAGAAATGATCTGCCCCTTGGCGTAAGGTACGACAGCAAAATGAAGATGTATTATGGCGAAATAAGACCATACGGTCATGATGAAGTGATCCGGCTGTCCTATTGGGACACACCAGAAGAAGCATTTGAGGAATATAAAAGACATAAACAGGCTGATATATTGATTATGGCGGACAAATACAAGAATAAGGTTCCCAAAAAGGTATATGATGCTCTGTTAAGATATGAAGTAAAACCATACTAAATTACAGGAGGACATTTTAACTATGACAGATTTTGAAAGAAGAATTAAAACCAGACTGATTGAGGATGAATATGCGGAGAAGTTTCACCGATTAGATACGGAGGCATCCATAGCGCATATCAACCATGATAATCAGGAATTATGCAGGATCAATGAGAAACGGGTACAGCTTGAAGCAGAGATGGAAGTAGAAAAGAATTTGTTGAGATATTAAGATTGGAGGACATTTTACAATGAACAAAACAAACACAACAGATTCTACATTAAACATGATTAAATCAGTATGTGCGGAGCGTGACCGCAAAGAACGTGACAGATTGAGAGCAAATAGGATTGAAATGGATAAAAGGGATGAAGCTGAGAGGGAAAGGGTACAGCATAGCAACAACCTTCTCAATTCTTATATTGAAAAAGCAATGGCAAGAGAAGAACAGCAGAACCAGAAGCATAATCAGATTTTACAGAATATCCATGATGAGGGTGCAAAAAGAAAGTCAGAAGAAGCATACAGAACAAAAGAGATGGTAAGTGCAGTAAACAAAGGCTTCAGGAATGCGGAGAAAAAAGAAGAAGATAGTAAATCATGGGATGCTTTTATGGATCGGAATAGAAGATTGATGGATAAGGGGATTGAATCGGTAAAGAGGGAACGGAATAAGACGTATTTTAGTTGATTGGTTAGTAGAGTAGGGGGGATTTATTATAAGGCATATCGGATAGGGTGACTTATCTGGTATGCCTTATTTTTTACGGATTATGTAAAATAAATGGTCTGTATTATCAGATATATGTAAGTAAAAGAAAATGTATTATTATAAAGCAGTAGTTAGTTGATTAAAAAAATGTTATAATATTGTCGAAAATAGGAGGTGAATTTATGGAAAGTGGTAATGAGCAAAATAGAATAAGTGAACTTATGGCTGAATTGAATGACTGTAGGGAGGATGAACGGAATACTCAAAGTCAAATATTAGAGGTGATTTCTGTTGCAGGAACAATATTGGGTATTTTGTTTAGTGCATCGTATCTTAATGATGAAAAAAATAAGTGCATTACAGTTTTTACCAATATAGAAAAAGATAATATGAATTATATAGATAAATTTTGTAATATGATAAATGCCAATGTTACTTATGCTAGAATTATGTTTTGGCTTAGTCTGCTTATTTTTTGCACGGCATTTGCATATATTATAGTATTGGGAACGAATAATATTTTAAGATATTATTATATTCAAAGTTTAGAAGATAGATTACATGTGTTAATTTCAAATACTCCAGACGATGACGGAAGGGGAGCGTTTCTTCATTGGAATGCATTTGATGCGCCTATTATAACGAGAAATATTAACCATATTACCTCCAGTCATACAGCATTAATATACTTTAGTTATTCTGTGGCAACTGGATGTGCAATTTTATTTAGTATAGCAATGGTGACATCTCTATTTTTGGAAATTACACCTAAAACAAGGTTTGATTATATGATGGTAATAATTATTATTATTTTGATGTTGCTAACTATTTTTTTATTTATACGAACCTCATCTAAGGCAAAAGAAGTTGCTCAATTTGCGTGGGATACGGCTCATGAGAACCAAAAGAGAAGATTAGAAGGAGATTCTTATAATTTATATGGTAAAAGTAAATCGTTTAAACATACATTGCTATATTTGATATATCCTAAAAAGCAGGATTTACAAAAGCCGATTTTAATTGTTTTAGGATTTGTGTATGGTCTAATTGTGATGGATGTCATAATTAATCCACAGTATATATGGAGATTAATATTTATACTTCTTATGTTTGATTTCATGGCTTATCAGGCGAGGTATCAGATTAATGATATACGAGGACTAAGGGAAGATAAAGAAGCGGGATGTACAAATAGATTACTTTTAAACGATATTGATAATCCAGGTCATGCGATAAAAATATCATTTATTGTAGCTTTTTTTAAAATAATATTTTGTGTTATAATAACATTATTTTGGGGAGGCATGGTAAGAACTACTTTGTTAGTGAGTTTGGCGGTTTTATTCGTTTCTACCATACTATATGAAACTGCTAGAGCAAAAAGACGAATAAATTTAGTATTTATTTTGGTTGGAATAGGATATCCGTTGCGATTTTTTGTGGGATTCTTTTCTGTAGTATCGTTAAAATTGGTTATACATAGTGTTCCAATGGTATGTTTTGCACTAGCACTATGGGCATATGGTTCATTTTCTTCAATTTTGGCATGGACAAATGAAGTAATAAAGCGAATGCAGGAATCTAAAAAGAACTATAATAGTTTTCCGATTTCATATGAAAAGAAGCATTTTGAGCATATTCAGAATTTGATTAGCGAAAGATATATTTTGGGAGAAAACCATCCAGTAAATGAGAAAATCATGCCATTACGTGAAAAAGGTAGATTGAGAGATCCTTGGAATTTAACTATGGTATTATGCATGATTTGTTTATGCTTTTTAACTTATTTGAAAAAATTACCATTAAATTTGTTGTTAATAGAAACTTCAATTCTAGTAATATATATTGTTAGTATTTATTTAAGATATGAAAAAAAAGTCATTGTAATGTGTCTTGGTTGGTTATGTATTATTGGAAAAGAAATAATTAGTATATTTTATTATAAAATTCCTATTTGGTATTTGCTATTCTCAATAGTACAAATTATAATTACTATTACATACTTTGTTTTACTGTATCAACCACAGATAAAAAAGATTGATTATAAACAATTGTTGCTCAAATTAAAACGTGGGATTGTGATAAAAGTAATAGGGGAATATGCGTTTAATATTATGAATAATGAAAAAAATAGAAGAAAATAAGCATAAGAATTCTTATTATGGTATATTTTTTATTTTTGCATTTATGTAAGATATTATCTATCCCAAAATCTGTATGTTTTATTGCAGTTATTGGGATGCGGTGGAAAAGTTTGGTAAAAATAGGAGTTCTGTATAGGGGTATAAGGGTATATGGTGATATAGGGTGGTAATTATATGGGAGATTTAAACATACCCCCATACCCCTATGGGGATGCAAAGATACCACAACCATCAACAATCAAAAAAGTTTTTAAAAGAGTAATGAATTGTGAGTGTATGCGAATAATTCATTATGATAGTAGTCTTTATTTATTATTACAGTCTTTATTTATAAAAAGACGGCTGATTTTGCACACTACAGTGTGACATACTTTGCCATTTTTTATTAAAGTATATCACACTGTGATGTGATATATCTTATGGTAATAAAGATAAAGGCGATTTTTAGTGGGTAGTTCGGTTCGGGGTTGAAAAATTAAGTTAACGTATGGATAGATTAGATGGGTGCTTTCCCACGTTAAAGTCAGAAAAATAAAATGTAAACCTACCGGCATACACCCTTGTACTCACTTACCCTATACCATCATACAGACCGCAAACAAGCCACAAATAAGCACGTTATACGTCGATTCTAGCCACTTTCCAGGCGTTACCCTAAAATGTATCAATGAAGCCATTTCAAGCTGAAAATAAGCCTGTAATCGCATGATAACCATACAAATATAAGCAAATAAACCGTACACAAAAAGACTATGAGCATTAAAGCACATAGCCTTTATCATATATCATTAAATATCTGTTTATCTTTCCCAAAAGTAACCGCTTCCATCCTCAAAATACAGTTGCAAGCCGTATTCAGTAGCCGTAAAGTCAACGATTGTATTCATATCCACAATATCATCATTGAATGGTATATATCCGTCTGGTACAACTTCCCTTGTCTCTGTCACTGTCTGTATTTCTGTGATTGTTTCCGCTTGTGTTGTGCCTAACATATAAGCCGATACAATCATAATTCCCATAGCTGCGATAATTCCGATAGCTTTAATTGATTTCTTCATGGTGTTTGATCTCCTTTTCGCGAATAATATTTTATGATTCTTTCAAGTTAGGGCACAATCCTAAACCGCCATCAATAACGGGTACACGCCTAAAAGCGTTACGGTGTACGCAATCTTTATTGTCGCACTGTGTACAGTCACATTTCTGAAATTCCTCATAACTCATTTTCCAGTTGGTATTGTTTTCAAAGTGTTCTTTCGTCATATCCTTTATACCTTCCTTTTCTTAATTTTTTATTGTCAGGGTGTAGCCGTTTCCATTGGTTACACCCATTTTTTTACTTGTGGTTACGCTTATGCTAATGATTCACCCAGAATATAATCAACTGCCTTTTCAGCTTTGCTTGAAGCTGATACAATGAATTTTACATCATTCTTTAATACTGATAGCCAATTCTGAATGTATGCGCTGCTATTGCGAAAACTCTTTGTTGTTTCAATTCCTATGATGTTCATAAGGCTTGCACTTCCAATTTCTGCAACTAATTCTTCTTTGCTATATTCATCACTACCGAAAGCTACAAGTTTGCCTTTTCTTTCTTCCGCGCGGTTGCAACGACTTTCTTTCATAGTGCTATGTACTGATTCATGAAATGCGGTACTGTAATATTCGTTTGCATTTGTAAATTGTTCAAAAAGAGGTAAATGAATCAAATCTGATGTGGGTGAATAGTAAGCCTTATTACCTGCTGCATGCTCAATTGTTATATTTTCCTTTGTCCAGTAGCTATGTAATATATTTTCGGCTTTTTCTATCGGCTCTATATCGTGCAATTCGTCTTCCGGTAAAGGTTCCACGCCGTCAACCTGTGAGATGTGAAACACGTTGTAGTATCTAAGTAAAGGTATCTGTTTAACTTCTTTTGTTCCGTCTTCCGTTTCCTCTTCTATAGGTTGTATCTTCCAAAAACAAACAATTTCTGATTTCTCACCCTTACGGACATGACCGCCTAAATCCTGCCATTGCTTAAAGGTTGCATATTCTCCATCATGATTTAAAAGCATTTGGTTTAATAAGGAATAGCTTTTCTTGCTTATACGGTTGTATGCGCCTGATCTGATGCCTGTCCAAGGCTTCTGCCACGGTATAACACCATTTTGTAATTGTTCTATAATCCGATTCGTTACCATTTCATATACTGATTTACTCATAAGTGATAACCTCCTAAATAAAAAAAGTGTAAAGTCCTTGATAATTCAATAGACTTTACACCATGATTATGTGATATATTCAGTTAAATGGTTGTCGGGTTATCTTGGTAACAATTCGTTTAGCTTAAGGATTTCTTCTATTGTGTCCATACCGTCCTGTAATCTGGCAAGCTTTTTATTAGTGTTCATTTCAAATAGTTTCTGTGAAAGCTGCAGTTCTGTCAATTGATCTGACATTTTGTTTTGCTTAACATCTATAACATCTAAGCGGTTATCTATTTTGTCAATCTTGTCTAAAAGTTTCTGAAACATTTCTTTGCTTTCATTATCCATAGGTTTGTACCTCCTGTAAAAAGAGTATATCACTTTTCGGGTGCAAAGTCTATTCAATTATCAAGGTGCTTTGTGTTGGTGTTGTTTGATTTGATAAGATAATTATAACATCTTGTACAAGAATATCAATAAGCATCTTGTACAAGATTAAGCGTAAATTATTATACATCTTGTACATATTTATTGTGAGTTCGAATATTTTGTGATATTATAAGGATAAATAAAGAAAAGAATTATGTAGTAAATGATAATAGATATTGTTTTGGAGGTATAATAATGGAAAATGAAAAGAATAAATTTGATGCTACAAAGTATAAGAATGATTTTCAAAAAGAAAAATATGATAGGATTATAGTTAATGTTCCAAAGGGACAAAAAGATATTATTGATGAGCAAGCAAAAAAGAGAGGGTATAAAAGTTTAAATTCTTTTGTTGTGGATGCAATAAATGAAAAATTAGAAAGATAAACATAAGTTTAAAGATATAAAGTCATTGAAAGATGGCTTTATTTTTTTGCAATAATAAATCTTGTACAAGATTAACAAAAGAAATTACATATTCTTGTACAAGATTACATATTTACATCTTGTACAAGATATAATATAATAATATTAACATCAAACAAAAGCAACCGAGTAGACAACCCTCATAAATCTGTATCACGTACCTGTGAGTGAGCGACTAGGCAATACCAATAGACACGCAAGTGATACAGAGGTTGCAACAAATCAAATAATGAAAAGGAGATCAAACATATGTGTATATCAACAATATCGGAATTGGATAAAAAAGTTGCAACAATCAAAGAGTACAAGAGCATCAAAAAGGATGCAGAGGTTAATTTAAAGCCTTTAGAGCAGGAAGTCAAGGAGTACATGGAAGAGAATAAGCAATCAAGCTATATCGGTTATGGATATTCAATTTCCTATAAGGAACAGGAAAAAGAAACAGTCATCAAAGAAAAGGTTTTAGAGCTTTTGAGCAATCCCAAGATCAGAAAAGTTATTGAAGATGAAAAAATTGATACATCGGTATTATTCAAGACAACAATCATCAGACCTTTAAAGATCAGCTAAACAAAGTGGTCACAGCCACTATAAACAGGGCTTTAAGTTATCTTCCCACCTTTACCAGTGGGGAGGTAGCCATAAGGCAAACATCATATAAAGAAAGGATGTGAAACAATGGTAGACTGCATACTGACAGTGACCAGGGAAAGTACAGAAACACCGTATGAAGTGGGATGTATCCTTACTGTAATGTACGATAAGCCAATTTTTACAAGCACAAACCTACTGCCAATAGTGGATTATATAACCGATTTCAAAGAACGCTATCCACATATGGAAGTAAGCACCAATATACAGGTGCCGTTTGAAATCTTAACGGCAATCCTGAAGCAAGAAAAAGAATAATATCCGACCGGGGAGGTGAGATCCATGAAGAAACAGACTGTAGAATTTACTGTCACACGCAGGAACGGCAGTGTTACCAATGTAGGACGGTCATACATAGAACAGCCCAAGACCAGATTCAAAGGCGGCACCATTAAGTTCTATGAAGACAAGCCAAAACAGACAGGCAGATAACAAAAGAATGGGTAAATGGTTCCTGTGCAGGGTTCGAGTCCCTACATACCCGATCGCTAATTAGCCACAAAAAATAACAATCAACAGATGTTTCAATCAAACAATCTATAGAAAGGAGCCAATAGAATAATGATAAGTGTAAATTCAACATTACAGTCAGATATATTGGGTGCGTATTACGCGGATGATGCAAAGAAGCTGCATAAGGTTGTAGACAAGATACTTTCTAAATTTGGCGGCCTGTCAAACAAAGATAAGGATGATTTTTATTCCCTTGCCAATGAAGTGTTTGTGAATGTCCTGAAAAGATATGACCATGAACAGTCATTTGATGGTTTTCTATATTCGTGCCTGTCAAATAAGATCATGTCGGAGATCACAAGAAGGAACCGTGAGAAGCGGAAAGCGGACAGGATGTGTATTTCACTTGATACACCTGTAGGGGATGATGACGGTATGACCATAGGAAACATAATTGCAGATGATTTTGACACATTCGAGGAGGCAACCAAGGGGCAGGAAAGCGGAAAATATCAGGATAAAGTACAACAATATATTTCAAAATTATCTACACGGCAAATAAATATCCTGAATTTCTTGATTGATGGATATGTGCCTTGTGAGATTCGGGCAATGTTGGAAATATCCGCAAATGATTATGCGGTTGATATGCAGTTCATGAGAAGCTACGAAAATGTAAAAATATTATTTTAATTTTAAGATATGGAGGAAAATTTTATGAAAATTCGTAAACAGATATATTCATTAGATATGTATTTAAAACTTATGAAAGATGAAACAATCCGCACGGATCAGGAATGCCAACGGCTTTCGGGTCAGTGGAATGCCAACATGGTCAATGAGCTGATTTATTCCGTTTTGACAAACAATTACATTCCGCCGATTATATTGGGCGAGGAAACCACAAACGGAATTTCAAAAATGTGGATAATTGATGGGCTTCAACGTTCAAGTTCCCTTTCGTTATTCCGTTATGCGAATACTAAAATTACAAAGTCTTTAGATGAATATATTGTTACATACCAGCGGAAAATTTTAGACAATGACGGAAATCCTAAACGGGATGGAAACGGCGAAATTATTTGGGAAATAGCCGAATTTGACATAAGAAATAAGACATATTCGCAATTGCCGGAGGAGTTAAAGGAGATATTTGACGGCTACCAGATTGAATGTGTTATCCATCAGGATTGTGAAGCAATGGAAATTTCTAAGCTTGTGAGACGGTTCAATAATCATGTATCTATGAACACGGCACAAAAGGCATTTACATATTCGGATGCTTTCGCAGGGGAAATCAGAAATATCACGAAAAACCGCTTTTTCTTGGATATATACACTTGTAGTCGTAATGACAGGAAAAACGGAATCATTGAGCGTGTGGTCGGTGAGACGGCATTGCTTTGTAACTATCCTGATCTGTACAGGAAAGACACGAAAACAAGTTTCAGGTTGTTGAACGAGAATGCAAGCCTGTCTGACTTTGATAATTTGAATGACCTGCTTACAAGGCTGACAGCATCAGTGGAAACTATAACGGAAATCCGTGGGCTGTTTAACAGCAAGCACGCGCATATATTTATAACGGCGTTCAAGGCGTTTCTGGAAATGGGGCACAAAGACAAGGATTATGGAAAATTCCTTGAATGGTTCGTAAATGGTGGAAATGAAATGGAAATTAATGGAAAAACTTGGGAAACATGGAATGAAAATAAAGCAACAAGGGATACCAATATTGTCCGTGGAAAAATTGATTATATCGTAACACTGTTTGGAAAATATTTCAGGGAAACGAAGAAAGTGGCATAATGGAAAATTTGGGGAGGGTAAGTCTCTCCCCATACACAAAGGAAGTGAGGGGAAATTATGTATACCGTATCAGATATTATTGCGGATATAAACCGTGGGATTTTGGCTAACAACCTAAAAGAAGATCGGTTTTTGTATCGGATTGTCTGTTTTATAAATTCTGAAAGTGGAAACAAGAAGTATTATATTGACACACAGTATGATGGTTTGAGGGCGGCATTGGAAAATATCATAAGGAAAAATTTGACAGTCACAAATACCGTTGTAATTGCGCAAGCAACTGTTCGGAAAAACAGTGAGAGCGTTTTATTGTTGAGCAAGGCATATTCATTTAGTCTGGACGGATATTTTAAACAGATAAGCGGAGAATGCAAAAACGGCAACAGGAATGGAAATATTATGTATGACAGATATGCGGTAAAGTAGCATACTTACGGGTAGAAAGGATGAAAATTATGTTTGATTTTAGGATCATAACCTGTGTAGATGGAACGGAAATTATTGACCGGACAAAATGTACAGTATACGAGACATTAACACCATGTGAGATGGTCAAGTACATAGAAATGGATATCCAGCTTTTGGTCATGGACAGGATGGAACGGAAAGCAAGGGCAGAAACAGAGCATGAGCGGAAACTTGCAAATAATCCAATATATAAGATTGCTTGCTTGTGTGGATTGATTTAATTGGAAGTCATTTCGGGCTGCTTGAAAAATAGCACTAAAAGAGCCACTTGAAAATCAAGTAGCTCTAGTGTATAATCTACTTAGAAGTGATCGGAATTGAATCTCCGATTGCCCTCAGTAGTAAAATTGACTTAGAATAAGCATCCTACACTTTGGACGGTAGAGGATGCTTATTTCTTTTTATGATTGTCTATGTAAGACAGAGCCGCAAAGATAACAAGCAATAATGTCAAAACTTCCATCACGCTCATGGGCATCACCCTCTTTCGTAAGACTAGAGGGCATCCATCGGAAAATCGCATCCTACTTTCTTTTCAACTATACAAGTTAATTATATCATATGGAAAGCTGACACTCAATCAAAAAGAGCCGGAATTTGCTATATTATATATAGAAGAAACAGACTCTTTCAATAATGGGTTATTTGGATTTTCGTATATCATTAACAGCATTTTGCAGATACATATTTCTCCATGTCATTTGAATAGATTGTTGCTTTAGTTCTCTGATCCGCCTGTCTAAATACTTTTCAAGCCGATTCATGAGCCATTGAGGGATAAATTTCTCTGGTAGCTTTTGGATAATGGAAAATGCTATGTTTTCAAGTCTGCTATGTAACTTGTGGAAAAATTCTTTTAGTCGGTTACGGTCTTTAAGTTCTATATTTATTCTTATTAACTCCCTTCAAATAATTTTGTTTATTTTGGAAAATCGAAATGTTTTCATTAATAGTATAGTCCAGAATGGAGAAAAAGACAATGGTACTTACTTAAATGACCTTATACGAAAACATTCGATTTCATGTAATGGAAAATTTAAGATGTTTCAATATAAAAAAGAAAGGAAAATCGTATACGAAAATACTTATGGATTTCGTGGAGGGAATATGGATGGAAAATAAAATCTTTACCTATATGAGGATTTCAACTAACCATCAAAAGACAGACAGGCAGAAACAGACCATTATTGAATATTCAATGAAGAATGGATTCAATATTGACGAATTTGTTTCGGATGTCATCACTGGTGGAACAAAAGCAGATAACAGACCAAACTATCATAATATGAAGAAACAGCTTAGAAATGGTGACACATTGATTGTATCTGATATAGACCGGCTTGGGAGAAATGCAGATGATGTAATTGTGGAAATAAAAGATTTACAATCAAAAGGAATCAGGGTTGTTGCTTTAGATGTTCCGTTCCTGAATGATTGGGAAAAGATGAATGATGATAGCCTGTCAAAGATGATAATTGATATTTTTGTAACGTTAAAGGCTCATATAGCACAACAGGAAAAAGAAAAGATACATGATCGTGTTATGCAAGGCTTAGAAGTGGCGAGGGCAAAGGGTAAAAAGCTGGGAAGACCGCCAACAGGTGTACCAAAAGAATTTATTAAGGAATATAACAAGCTACAATCTGGGGAATATGGAAATATTTCGGTTGTACAGTTTGTCAAATTGCAAGGGATAGCGGTAAGCACTTTTTATAAATATGTAGGAATTTTAAATAGAAAATGAAATGTTCAATGGTTTTAATATTTTGCGGGAAATTTTTGCAAAAGTAGAGAAATACAAAGTGATGATAAAAATTTAAATGATTGGAGGAATGAATATTGAATGAGCTAATGGAAAATGAGGCATTTGTTGAGGGCTTGAATGTAGGGATTAATTTGTATCAACAAAAAGTGATTTCAGCGCATGAAAGGAAAGAACCGCTTATTGTCGGGGATTCTCTTTATTATCTTCAGGATGGAAGGGAGCGGTTGGCGGAATTTTTAGAAAAGGTATGTAGGTGAAAGTTGGAGGATTTGACATGAAGATTGAATTAAAACCATGTCCTTATTGTGGAGGGATTGCAGAAGGGCATATTAAGACGGTGGAATCATTCAAGAAGATAAATAGTTATTATGTGGTGTGTACAGAGTGTGGAGCATCTACAGAACGATATACTACAGAATTTGCAATGTCGCAGAATGGGAAAAGATTTCGCCCGATGACAAAAGAAGAAGCAATAAGAAAAACTGTAAATGATTGGAACAATGGAATATTTGACACGAAAACAAAATTGCTACATATGACGGAGCAGGAAAAGATATTGTGGTACACAGCGGACTTACTAAAAGTTGCATGGTATGGTGTAAATGTTCTAATGGGATCGTTGCGGTGGGAAACAGCATGGAAATTAAGGAAGATGGCAGAAGAACGGAAATTATTAAGTTTGAACAGTGGAAAAGATTATGATTTGGAAGTGGTTGCGGATGAATTGTTGCATGATGATACAGTTAGATGTATTGTAATCAGTTATATTAAGGAAATTGATGTTGTGAGTGTTGGGAGGGATAAAACATAATGGAAATTAAGAATAACTTTGATTTAGGTGATAAAGTGTTTGTGATAACACGAAACAAAAATAAAAGGTGGTTTGTTCCTAAAGCATCTTATAAGATAATCTTAATTAATGTTCAGGTGTTTGGACACTTAAATCCACCGCCAACAACACAAATTTTTTATAAAGTACCCAATGAATATAGCAAAAAGGCACTTTATCCAGAAGCAAGAGTATTTCGAGATTATGAATGTGCAGTTACTCATTGTGATGTATTAAACGAATATAAACTTGATGAATTGATAATAGAAGAAGATGGAACAATTTGGACAGGTAGAGAGAAGAAACCATGCCTATTAAAGCAAGATGATTTTTTTACTAATCCACTGGATAATTGTGAAATTCTTTATTATAAAGAAAGTCCAATGGATAAAGAAATGGTATGGATTTATGAAACAAAAGAAAGCAAAAGTTTTGTTCGTGGATGTCACATATCAAATATAATTACTAATGAAAACGAGATAATGAAGGCAATTTGGGATAGGAATTTAAAAAGAAAGGATTGATTTAATGGCAACAGATAGACAAACACCATGCCTATATTATGTATGTGCCGGACTATGTAAGAAGGGTAGGAAAGCGGATCATGCTCATTATTGCCAGCATTGTGGAAAATATAAACCCAGAGCAAGGGTAAGATATAGGAATCGGAAGAAAGAGAAGTTAGAGAAAATAAGGAAGGAAGAGAGGTATTAGAGCAATGAACATACATAATTTTCAGTTGAGCGATATATTTCACCAGAACGCAAGAGAATTTTGCACAAGACCAGTAATGGCTATGAAGTATCAACCTGGACTTGGTATTGAAAATGGTTGGATGGTTTATTTTGAAGGTAATTCGTCAAACGAAGGGAAGTCAAGATATTTTGGAGTTAAATTCTTTTCTACTAAGGATAAGGCACACAGTTTTATAGATGCTGATGAAAAGCAGTATGCTATGGAAAACGGTGTGCCTGTAGGAATGAAAGTAATATGTGATGAACCATTGCCAGTATTGTGTAGAGAAGAGCCGGACATAGAAAAGAATAATGGTATGCTCTTCCAATTTGGAGATAGAGCATTTATATCTGATGAATCGGAAAAGTATGAGTTTTACATATTAGATAGTATTTCGTGTGATTGCGCCACATGGTTGATTCAGGATATGGACGGAAATATCCGTGTATGGGATAATACGTCAGAAGAATTATTTTTCGGTAAAGAATCAGAATGTGTGTTTGAGAAAACGGATAAAGGGGAGTATATACAGGTAGCGGTGTGAGTGTGGATAATGAAGAATTTGATAGGTTAGGTGAAAAGCTGTATTCAGAAATGGATATGGCTTTTTCTTTTTGCGTTTAATTCCTGGTAAAATGATATGATATAATATATCGGTGATAGGTTCGGTGATAGTATGTGGAAAATAAGGTATCAACTTAAAACATAGTTAAATAGTAGGAATTAAAGGAGGTTGCAAAGGGGGTGTAAATTAAGTTATGATTTAACAAATAGATGTTCGGTAGAAGATGGTTTATATATGGTGTGCAATACTGGAAATCCTTTATTTTCAAGGAATTCTTTTTGTTTGAGGTGATATGAAGGGGATAGATTGGACTGGAAATAAGGTTTGATTTTTGGGATTTTTGAGAGTGATTCGAAATTATGCTGAAAAATGGGGAGGTTTGAAGATTTTTATATGGTGTTTTTGAAATAGGCGGATGTTCTAAAAATACTGATTTATCGGGAGATATTGTTGCTTAGTGGTGATCTTGTTATGTTCGGAGGAATTTTGGAATAATAGTTTGATATTCAAAGTAATTATGTAAATTAAGTAACAATACTCTATATTGTATAATAAAAAATATTACCACAAAATCTTGACAATGGAATTATTTGGGTATATGATCAAAAGCATAAACAAAAGAGAAAAGACAGATATACACTCGATTACTGCGGAAGATAACATACGAAACTTAGAGGAAAAGACAAAGTATTGTTATTATTGTGCGTTTTCGGGTGTTTTTTGCAACTTTATTGATTTATTAGACAAGCCTATTGTGATCAAAAGGAAGGAAAGGAAGATTAAATTATGACGGATTTTGAAACACAGTTAAATGAACTTTTGGAGAGAACAAAGAATATTAAATCGCCAATAAATGCAGCTCCACTTGGTACTAATATTAATGAGTATAATATGCCAAGCGAAGTATGGATGAATGATGTGCAAATTTTCTATGAGAATTATTTGAAAGATTATGCACTTGGAGATCGAATAAAATCACTTTTATTTCATAGAAGATTGGATGCATATAGCAATCTGGTGTCCTGTTTAACAAGTATCAGCAAAGATAGGAAGTTTATTGATAAAATGAATGGTATTCAGGAAGTGACTGTTCCTAAATATCAAGCAAAGGGTATTCCTCAATATGATGTATTTATTTCTCATGCCAATAGGGATAAAGAAGATTTTGTGGAAGAACTTTATCAGGCTATAAATAAGTTGGGAATAAATATTTTTTATGATAAGGATGTTATTGATTGGGGAGATAATTGGAAAAATGTAATATTAGATGGCACGAAAAAGTCAGAATTTGCAATAATAGTTATATCCGAAAATTTCTTTGATAGAGAATGGACAGAAAAAGAACTAGCAGAATTTTTAGGTAGACAAAATAGAAATGGACAAAAACTCATTCTTCCAATATTATATAACATTACATTGACACAGTTGCAAGAACAATATCCATCTGTGGCTGATATACAAGCGATTGATTCTAAAAAATATACTTGTGATCAGATTGCTATAATGTTTGCAAGGCAACTGATTAAACGACTTAAAAATATTTAAATGAAGGGGTTTAAAGGTAACTCACATATGGAAAAACAATATCTATCACTGGAAGAACAGTTTAAGAAAATTCTTAACAATACTGAAATTACCCAAATAGAAGATTATGAGTTAAGAGAAATAAGACAAAATCACTGGAATTATAGGCACAAAATATTTCTGGATGAACATAGGATTTCAGATCAAGAATTATGCAGGCTTACAGATATTGACTATGAAACAGAACGTAAAGAATTACAAGAATATTGCAAACGCAAAGGGATTTCATTAGATATTGTTTGGAATTGTTGAGATTGTTTTATGAAGGGAAGTTTTATTATGAAAAAGTTGGCAGAAGAAGCAACCATAGAAAATATATTAGAATCAATTAAAGAAAATAAATTTAATAGAACGCAAGACATTATAGATTTTATTATGGCATTAGAACAGATAGAAGAAAATATGTTTATCAGTATTGATGCGAAATGGGGAGCCGGAAAGACATTTTATGTAAGACAGATTGAACAGTCTTTAAATTTTCTAACTAGAAAAGCGAAAGGATTAAATATAGAAGAGGACGTTGAAACGGCTTTTTCTAAAAACCAATTATTAGGTACATTGGAATTAGAACATACATATTTTCCAGTATATTATAATGCTTGGTTATATGATAACCACAGCGATCCGTTAATGTCATTGATACTGAGCATAACAAAAGCGTGTGAATGTTATTGTGATGAAAAGTTAAATAGTAATACTTTATCTGATAAAATAATCTCATTAATGGATTCTTTTTCGCTTTCAATAGGTTGTGTTCAATTTGGAAGTAATTTTGGAAATGCTAAAGAAAAATTTTCTGGTAAGGATATTTTATCGGTAGTAAAGACAGAAGAGGAAATCCGAGACAAAGTAAAAGAAATATTTGATAGCATCATAGTTGAAAATGTCCAGAAACTTGTTATATTCATTGATGAATTAGACCGTTGTAGACCAAATTTTGCTATAGAGATGTTGGAACGTATTAAACATTATTTTGATGATGATAGGATAATATTTGTTGCTTCTATAAATAGAGAGCAGCTAATTCATTCTATCTCAAAATATTATGGTACAAATTTTGATTCTACAGGTTATTTGGATAAATTTTTTGACAGAAATGTTTATCTTCCAGAAATAGATTCTAGCTGGGGAGGATCACAAACAGTAATTTTTACAGATAGAAAGTATCATTTGAAAAATATAGCGGAAGGTTTAAATGCGTATTATCATTTATCACTAAGAGAAAATTTGCGATTTTATGAATATATATCAGATGCTGTATCTTCAGGGTATGTCCGTGATCGTGATGGACAAGGTATGGTTCTTTCTGCGTTCGTTCCTATTATAGCAATACTCAGTATTAAAGATGAAAGTAAAAAGAGAAGATTTATGCAAGGAGATAGCAGTATATTAAGTGATTTGTTTGAAAATGTACCAGCTTTATATCAAATGACATGCCGCTTTGGAGAAAATCAAGGTGAAGAATCAGAAGAGAATTTTAAAATAGGTTATACCAAGATTAAAGAAGTTTATAATTATGCTTTTGGCATTGGTGAAAAAAGATGGTATAAGGGCGCAATAGAAATTAACAATAATTTTAAAGAGATTTGTATAAAATTGTGTAACGGATTTAAAATGAATTAGATCAAATCCTGCGTGAGTGTGACCAGATACAACGAAAATAAGCCACTTTTCGCACCCCATATATGCTAAAAACATTGAAAAATAGGCATTTCTTGATATGGACTATATGGGAAGTATTGATTTTACTGGATTCTTTGCAAAAATCATACTGAAAATATGCTGTTTACGGCTATTTAATGGATCACCAGCCACAAACATGTATAATTCCATAGTCCATAACAGATACTATCATAAAGAAAGGTAGGTATCAATCACATGGATATTGCAGATAAAGTATATAGTTTTATGAAATCCTCAAATGATAAAAATAGATTTGTGCCAACAGTACAACAGGTAGCCGAAGAACTTAATATTGCGGAGCATGAAGTCAATGTAGCAATAGAACAGTTAAAAGAATCTGGAAGAATTAAGATTGTAGATATTCCGAGAAAGACCACAATAGAATTTGTAAACTAATTAAGAGCCAATCCTTTTAATTTTGGATTGACTCTATTTTTTATAGAAGAGATACAGCTTTTACATAAGGACTTGAAAACAGAATTTCATGGTGAAAATTAGGTTGTAAAATATTTTGATATTTGCCCCATTATAACAACTGGATTATCCTCAAAGTTTGATAAAAATATTTGTAGTTGGTTAATTTTGGCATATATATCATCTATAGATGCATTTTTAGATAAATCCTTTATATCAAATAGTTGCTTGTTTTTTACAACAATACTACAATGATAGACAATGGAAATAAGATCATTAGTATAATTAATCTTTTCTTCAATAGTCATCCAGTTATCAGAAGATACATAAGCAGAAAGTGATACTAAGAGTTTTGTAATTGCTCTTAATAATTCATCTTCAGGAAATGTTTCTTTATAATTCTGATAGTCAGATAATATATTTTTTGCTGCTTCTACATTTGTAACAAATGTTTCAAAATCATGTTTGCTTGATATTTTACCCAAATCACAAGCTACTTTATCTATAGATTCAATAAAAGATTTGTGTTGGTCTTCTGTTGCGTATTGTAATGCGTGTAAATCAAGTTCAGTCATTATATATAGAGTATCTTCAAAACGAACATTTAATTTATCTTCTAATTCTGCCAGTTTATTAATGTAATTACTATGTTCTAAACTGGAAGCATATTCTTTTAAATGTTCCATAAAATTATTGACTAAATCATTAGCAATTTCCATTAGACGTTGTTTTTCAAATACTAAATCTTCATTGGTATAATTTATTCCGTCATGTTTAAGACGATATTCATTATAGGCATCATCAGAATAGGTACTACTGATAGAACCACCAGTGATAAATTCGCTATTTTCTCCTTTATTTTCAAACAGAAATTCCATTAATCCAATTTCAGCACGATATTCTGCCTGATAATCATTTTCTTCATTATATAAAAGTTTGTATATTTTTATAATATCTTCACGCCGGATTTTCTTCAAACGTCTACTTTCTATTTGTGACATCCATGCTCTATTATTTCCAATGGCTTTAGAAAGATTTTCAGCAGTTAAAACTTCACCATCTATAGGATGATCTAAACGTAATTGTCTAAGTGTAGCCGCTAGTTTTTCAGTTAGTTCTAATTTCATAGGTAGCATACTTTTCACCTCTTTCAAGAATGTATTATACCAAATATACAATGAAATATCAATATTTAAAACAAAATGGTGAAAATGGTGAAATTAGTATTGACAAGGGTATAAAAAGGTGATATGGTATATACATATCAAGGAAATATAATTCATAGACAGTTGAAAAACAGTTACAAGAAATTGAATTAGTAATTATACCCACTTGACATTAGAAGTAATAGAAGGTACAATAAGAAAACGAACACACGTTCTATAATTTAAAAATGATATATAAGTGTAAGAGAAAAAGAAACCTCTAGCAGATAAAAGTGCTGGTAACACTTAAAAGCTAAAGGCTCCAATGGTATGTATTGTGTGTTGATCTGGTAAATCAACGCACACAAATATATATGCACATTCATCTTATCATGGAGACTTCTTTATGTCAATCGGCGAATCAGCCGTTGATATTTCCAAACACATTATATTAGAAGAAACTAATTAACAAGACAGGCTATAAGTTTGTCGAAATACGGTGATTTTGTAATTATTTTTTCAATTTCATAGAAAATATTGAAAAACCTTATTATTTATAAATCGTAAGGAGTATTAAGTTCACCATAAAAAGAGAATAAGATAGTAGCAATTTTTTTAACATCAAATGACAAGAGGAAAGATATTGAAAAAATATCTTTCAAAGTGGGGAAAGTCAGATTAAAAAAGTGTATTTATTATTAAAAGACAAAATCAATGTGGGTTTGGAGAAATGAATATTAAAGGAGAGTGGTGGATATTGAGTAAGAAGAGTTGGGAACGTAAAGAGTGTGATGGTTGTAAATCTTACAATCCAGAGTGTTGGATGAGTGTTTGTAGCATCTATCCGTACCAAAAGCAAAGGGAAACAGAAGTAAAAAAGATAGAAGTACATGATACAGGCTAAAAGCCAATTATTTTTTACCATAACTAATCAGAGTTAGTAAGAAACAAAAAGAGAATATCATTAAAAGGAAGAAGGTGATAAGAGTGAATGAAGAGTTAGTCAGAACACAGTATGTAATTATGAAAATTCTCGAAACAAAAAAAGCAATAAACCACATGAAGTCACTGACAGTAAATGAGATAGCAAAAAATGAAAGAAAAAATAAACCAAATACTTTGTACAAGCATATACGGATTCTTGAAAAAAGAAATCTTATAAAGCCTGGTGCAAAAGTAGCAAGGGCAAATGGGTATTATTTAAGTGAAGAAGGTTTGGAATTATTAAAGAAATATGAAAATAAGGAGGAAGAAAAGAATGAGAGTAACAATGAGTGTTAATGGAAGGTATGGTTTTGTTGGTTTAGGACAAATGGGAGGTAATGTTATCAAGAGTATTCATACAAAGGGATATTCTGTTATGGCAGCGAACACGGCACAATCGGATTTGGATGGTTTGGATATACCAGAAGAATGTAAATATCATATTTTGGGTGGATATGGCAGTAGCAAGGAAAGAAAAAAAGCAAAACAGTTATTAGCGGAAAACAATTGTGAGAATTTTGATTTGCTTGTCAATGAAATTAAGGAAAGATTTAAAGATTGTCAAATTATCTTTATTGTAGGAAGTTCTGGCGGTGGTTCAGGGAGTGCAATGTTACCATCTATCAAGAAAAGGTTACAAGCTGAAACAGATAAAATCATATGTGCAATAACCTGTACGCCTGATGATAACGCAAGCATGAAAGAATATATGAACTGCTATGAGTTTTTCCAAGAATTAGAAACCATAGGGGGCGGTGGTGCGACTTTCATCATTGATAACAATAAGAATAAAGAAAAATTAGTTCTAAATGAACAGTTCGCTTGTTATCTGGATGCGTTTTTGAATTGTGAGACAACTTCTACAAGGGGTGTGGTTGATCGGGCAGAGATTGAGAATGTTCTATCACAAAAGGGGATCTGCATTGTGAACAAACAAGGTTCTGATAAAGCAACTACCCAAACGGTAATTGAGAGAATCAGGGATAACATTTATGTGTCGTTGGAGGATGATGGCGTAGTGGCAAATATAGCATTGGTCAATTCCAATAATAATGTGCGTCTAAATGAAATAATTGAAAGTGTAGGAAAGCCACTTGCGACATTTGAAGGATGGGAAGCAGATGCAACCGTCTTGGCAATATCTGGTTGTTCGCTTCCATATAAAAAATTAGGAGAAATCAAACAGAAGATTGAAGATGATAAGGATACCATTAAAAAGAACTTAACAGCTACAAGTGAGCGGAGATTAACAGGTAGTATTGACTTTTTAGGAGATTTGACGGTTGAGAAACCTAAAACTGAAAAGGTAGAATCTACAAGAGACTGGTTATTCATGTAGGGTTTATCAAACATAATCAGAGTTAATAGGAATTAGTAATAGCTAGTCACAGATAATCAGTAAATATCTTATCGTGGTCAGAATATGCTAATTCCTTACCTGAAAAAGAGAAGTGGAGGTTATAGGAATTGTCACACAACAACGATTCAGTACGAGACAAGCTGATTGAGATTACAAATCAAGGCTTGATGCTAAAGTCCATTGCTTTGAATGTGGGCATAGATGTAAATGATTTGTCCAGATTCAAAGGTGGGATGGAATGTCTAAAGCAATCAGATGTAGAAATATTATCTGAATACTTGAAGGAAGTGCATATTCCACAGTGGAAAACAGTTATTAAAGGAAAAATGCCTATGACAATGAGAGAACGGCTATTGGCAAGTAGGAATAAACAGAATGAAGAAAAGCCAAAGAGAAGGCGTAGCAATGTGAGTTTGGATTTGTTAAACGAACTGGAATCCTAAATGCAGAAGTAAACCATAGGTAGGTGGTATATCACCACCTGCCAACAAAATATCAAATATAAAGGAGATTAGGATTATGTCAAACACAACAGAAACAAGAGAAGTATCAATAAAGGAACTGGCACAGGCGTTTGAGGGTAAATACATCAATGTTTCGTCTACTGACCATTATGGTATCGCTATTGAGATGACCAGAGGCACAATCGAGTATGAAGACGATTTAAAGCCTGAATTGTGGCTTGTATCAAGGGATGGCGAAAACAATGTCACAGGCTCAGTTACTTTTGATGAAGATGTTATTGAAGCTATCGAAGAATCCAACGGTACATACACGATCAGTTTCAACATTGGTATGGCAGACATTGACATTTCAGCGTATAAGTCACTTGAACAGTTGCAGAAAGAGCATGACGAAAAGCAGTAAGCGTGATTTAAGATACAATGATTTGCCGAAAAGAGAAGTATATAGTGGATAGATGAAACGCCTATCCACTATAAAATGGATTGGAGAAAATATTATGAGTGAAAAAAGAGAAGCTACAAGAGAGGATGCGAGACGGACTCTAAGAAACGGAATTTTGGATATGAGCGTTGCAAGGCTCATTCAAATGTCACAGTTTGGCTTGATGGGAAACATTGAGTTACATAATGGATTTTCGCTTGTAAATAACATATTTAATCACATTACGTTTGATGAAGACACCAGATGTATTGCTTTTTCAGTAAGGGAAGCAGATATGGGCGACAATAATTATGGATCAATATCATTCTGTGTTGATAGCATTACAGATATTTCTGGATGCGATGACAAAGACAATCCAGAAGAGTATCTGAATGTAAATATCAGGTTACAAGATAATTCAGCGATTAGCATTAAAATTCTTTATTAAAGAATAACAGAAATATAGAAATAGTAATTGTGATGGCAACGAATAGTGAATGTCATTTCAAAAAATATATAGCGAAAAGGAGAAATTTAACTATGAAAAATGCAACAGTAAAATGGTTCAATGCACAAAAAGGCTACGGATTTTTGACAGATTCCGAAACAAAGGAAGATGTATTTTGCCACTACTCACAGATTAAAATGGACGGATTCAAGTCATTACATGAGGATGATATGGTGACATATGAACTTGGGTTGGGAAATGGGAAAGAGCCGTTTATGCAGGCGGTAAACGTCAAGCCGATTCTCACCAGAAAGATGATTGAGGATTCTTTGAAAGAAGATAATTTTCACATTGAAACAGTGAAGGATGGCTACGGTGTGACAAAGTATCAGGTAGTAGACGGAAACAATGTTCTCCAGACAGATGAAAACGGCATGTCATTCTTAGAATTGGCAACCTATGCAAATTTTGAAATCGTGGAAAAGTCGGCATAAGAAATATAGAAGTAAATATTTAACTATCAAAAGGCGGTATTGTTACATTAGATACCGTCTTAAACTATCAAAAAATAAAGAAAGAGGTACAAAACTATGGAGAAAATGAGCGAATTAACAATTTCAGATGTAAAAGGGTTTACAGAAGGTAAAAAAGTCAAGGTGCAAATGGAATCTACAATGTCATTACAAATGACAGAAGCTATTGTGATTGCTGATCCGGATTCTGGTAATGATGGCAAGATTGCTATTTTAATGCCTGATACTGGATGCAAGATTGAATTAGATTCGGAAGAACTAATTGATACCATATATGGCAACGAGAATGAGATTACAATTAAATTCTTTAATAATATGGGAAGTATGGTCATTTCCATTGTTGGTGATGTTGGAACAGAAGCGGATCATGTCATTAATCAGGACGAATTATGTCAATACATCAAGGATAGATTGGACAGATTATCGAAATTGACAGTAGAGGATATTGATTTAGTCCTGAATATGGAAATGGAATATTTACAGAGCAAAGGCATTGTAGATTAAAAATGGTATACAAACAATCATTCCAATAACCAACTTGAAGTAAAGGAGAATATAAAAAATGATAGGAAAAGTAAAAGAATTTAATACATTAAGTGGTTGTGGTGTTATTACAACGCTAACAGGCAAGGAATTACCAGTACAATCAAAAAATGTCAATATGAGTGGCATAGTTGTATTAAACAAAAATGATGTTGTTGAATATGAGTTAGGAACTGATGATAACGATAAGGAACAAGCTATAAATGTTTCGCTCATATCTAAAGCTGAATATGCAGTGAAGTTATCAAAAGTAAAATTTAAAGATTTTGGGTTGAGTATTAAAAATAATATTCTTAATCCACCCAAATGTGAAACACATGATGAATATTGTCTTATGAAATACACAAATACAGAGGAATTGCAGAATGGTATTTGTCGCTTGGTATGTAATAGTGGTAAATATCCGTGTGGTGTAGTAGCGGTAAAACAGGATAATTCAGTTGTTATGGGTTATTCTGATGCAGAAGAACCGGCAGGAATTTGTAGATTTAAGATTTTTGGAATTAAAGAAGCACCCAAAGAACAACAATATTTATCTGTTGGAGAATTGGTAACAAAGACATTTAGATTAGAAAATTATGGAATCATATTAGAGTTAGAAGATAATTTTTATCAAACAGTCATGGATTAGGAGGAATTATATATATGACAGGAAATGAATACTTCGATAATGATGCAGGTAGGATTGGCGCAAGAATGATGATGGAAGCCAAAAAATCAAGAAAGTGCAATAAATTAACAAGAGAGAAAATCAAGCAAACTGTAGAGGATTTCTTTGGAGAACATGAAGAAAAGGAATTAATTGTAACAGTATCATTGGATTCAAATAACAGGAAAGCGATTTGTAATTTCCATATTGCTTCAGAGATATATGAGATAGTGGAAAATTCTACAAAGACAGAATTGATTATAAGTAACTATGCTTCACCATTGGTATCATTGATTCCTGATGATGTAACAATCCGCTATGAAGAAGTTGTAAGATGTGAAACTACTGTCAGAACAGGCGAAACAGAAGATGATATTTTAGCGGATGTTTTGGAGATTGGATTCAAAAATGGTACAGTCTTGGAACTTGGATTTTTGAAGATTTAATGTCAATATTGGCAGATTATGATTGATTTCATGGTTTGCCAATTACATAGCAATTACAAGAAATTTACACAAACATAACAGTAGCATGACAGTATTTTTCAGATTAAATTCAAAGAAAAAGGAGAAGTAATTACATGAGCAGACGGATTTTATTATTATCAGACCTTATAGAAGTGATTGAAAGAAAGATGATTTCTGTAGATAAAATTGAATGTAATACTAAATTCAGTGGCGATATTACAGAAACAGATCAGATTGCAACAGAGAAATTTATAGATTCAATCCAATTTTTAAACGAAACCATATTTAAAGATTCAGTTGATTTCTTTTATGAATTTACAGGCGAAAATAGTATTCTTATTGAATGTGGAATGAAGAATATGTTTATGGAAGAATATTATTGTGTCAGGTGTTCTATTTGTGAGGGTGTATCAAAAAAAGAAGTTGATGCCAAACTGAGAGAAACGGTATTTGACAGGATGGATAAGAAATTAGCAACGAGTAAACAGTGATGAAAAATATATAGTGATGAATGATATACTTTTTGAAGCATTCATCATTATATAAAAATAATAAGTAAGATACAAAAGTAATATAGAAAAGGAATTATCTATTTATGAGAAAATTTTTAATACAAACAACCATAAACAATCAAAAAATTATTTATGGAGTGACATATGTAGCGTAGCGGAATATGGCACGGAATATGTCTGTCTTTATAAATAGGTTATATCTTTATTCAGTTCAGCAAGTGGGGGTAAAAACCCACTTTGCTGAACGACCCTTACAAATTAGGTGGGGGTAAAAACCTACTTTGCTGAACGCTCGTAATCGAAAGAAGGAGGAATGTTTTATCAAAAAAACAGAGTATTTCACAAGGTTCCCTAATGAGTACATTCAGGGAAATATTAAGACTAAATTTGGTGTAAGCAGGAAGTTTTATATAATGTATATTTTGATTGATAAGTATCGTTCTTATGAGGACTATAGTTGGATCACTATTCGCAAAGTGTTAAATTTTTACGGATATAAAACCCATAAGAGAAAACCGAAAGCAGTTGGTGAGATACGAGATATCCTTGAATATATGATAAACAACAAAATGATTGAAATAGCACAGGATTTAGATGCAGCGTCTTATGATACGGCTATTGAAATCAAAATAATTCCAGAAAATTTTGACTCAACAGAAAAATTTGCCAAACTTACATCTTCTCAGTTTGACACAATCATGATGGCAGATACGGCATTAAATAGAGAAAGCATACTTATGGCGTTTCTTTATATCAATTCATACATAGGTTGCCGTAGCAGGAATAGTGATGGATCTGAGTATGAAAATGCAAAGGATAATCCAGAAGCATTCTTTAGAAGTATAGAAAATATGTCAAAAGAGCTTTCAATGTCAAAGGATACAATTAATAAGTGTATTGATTATCTGACAGTGCCGTCTGATGGTATCCCAGCTTTACTGGTAAAAAGAGAGGTAGGAAGTATACAGAAAGATGTAAATAAGCCGCCACAAAATGTTCCTAATATCTATGTACTGAATAAAGAAGGATATAAACAGGAAATTGAATGGGCAATGAATAAGATGCTTGAAGTTTATGGAGTTAAAGAGTTCTGCCCTATGAAGAGTGGGAATTATAGGTTTATAAGTTGAGAAGGAGCAATGCTAATAATGAATAAACAAACGATAATAGAAAATATTTTGACTATTTATGGTAAATATGGTGTTACACAAGACGATATTGAACCTCTGATAGATGGAAGTGTAAAAGATGGTTTTACATATGACAGGATTTATTTCTTTTTGCAATTAACATTAACAGATGTATGTGGACTGGATTTCTTTTGGTGTACAGCGCGTCAGATGGCAAAAGCACTTGGGACATCTGATGAAAGAATGCTAGAAATTATGAAAGAGGTACATGAGGAGATTGTAAAAGCTGAAGATTTGGATAAACCTTTCAGAGTACCAGTAGAAGTAGGAGAGAAGTTTTTTATGAATAAAGGAGATTCGGTTTATGACTAAATTACAGGAATTCATTGAAATTGCAAATAAGGAATATGACGGACATTGTTCCATATTCAAGTTTACCGGTGATTGGAGATGTTGTTTTGGAACTATTGATGATCGTATGAAATCTTATTACATGGCTTACGGTGAAACAATGGATGAAGCTATTGATAAATGTATTAAAAACAGGACTGATATTTATAAAATTGATGCAAAAATAAAGACAGAAGATATCCTAAATGCAGACCTTGAAACCAGAATAAACTATGGAACAAAATATATGCATCATATCCAGCCGACAGAAAATAACCATTTTTCTAAAAGGTTGTATAGATTTTTAAATGCGTATCCAGATTATAGGTTTGTGCAAATATTTGAGAAGGCAAAATCCTTAAAAGAAGCAATTTTTACTCTTGACCCTATATATTTGTTTAAAAGTTCATTTTCAATTAATGGTGAGAATGTGCTAAAGAATGGTGAATATATAGAAGGCTATAGTTTGGAAACGATTATTACACCCAAAAAGCAATTTACAAAGAAAAAATACAGGACTGATACAGAATCTTGTATTGTTAAAAATATTTCTTTTGAGTTTTGGGAGAATTACATTTTACATGGAGAAGATTATCTTAGTAAGGAATTTACCAGTTGAAAAAGGTATCTCCAAAACAACGACACCCTGAAAAGTTATCAGCATTGACGATGACAAATTTATAGATTATATGGCCTGTCAGTTAGACGGGTAAAGAGAATTGCAAGGATATTCCTTATCTCTGCCATTAGATTTTTGAGAAGGAGAGATACAATGTCATTAAAACAGGAATGTATAGATATCATCAATCTTATAACTGAGCCATTAAAGAAAGATGAATATGAGCTATATGAGATAGAGACAGATTCAATAAGGGATATTTGCGAATTGACAGGCGAAGATGTTACATATGGGGATTGCTTTGAATGTGAACATTACAGTAATTGTCCATATAAGAAGCATGTAAAAGTAGATGTGTCATTTTGGGACTATGCAGATTTTCAAAGAAACTATGTTTTTGCAAAGAAACCATCTGTAAGTAAAGGGGTCTGTTACATAAACAATCGTAAGCAGCTTATGGCTGAAATGTCTCAATTTAAGAAAGAAATAGAGCAGTATAAAGATTACTATGCTGAGTTTGGTGAGAAATACAGTGACTACATGGAGTATGCGAAAGAATTTGGTGAGAAGTTACGGGAAGAATACAGTTTTTTTGAAAATATGAGCACAGATATTTTACCGATTGTATTTCATACTGATTTCGCAAAAGATAGTGAAGGAAAGACTAATTATATTACGAGAGGGGAATTAGTTTATAGAGGCAAGCAGAATGTGATAAATACATACTACTGTATGGAAGATATGGAAAAAACAAAACAAAATATAAGACATGAACTATTACATTATTTTCTGTATATGAGCAATATGAAATATTCGGATGATGATGCTATTTTTCATTACCTATGTGGTATTTATGACGCTCATGCTTATAGGGAAATGGGACAGGAAGAACAGGCATTATATGATAAATTGGTAGTTGTTATTCCTACATTAGAAAAGAGGTGTAAAGAATTGAATTGTAAAGATGGTGCTTTTAGTGCTAATCGTGATGCTGTACTACTTGCGGCTGGAAGTAACAGGGAAGATTTTTCTAATAAGGAATTGTTTGATTATGGGATGAAGATTTTAAGTATGATATATGAAGTAAAAGAAGTAGATGTTAAGGAGGATTCAAACAATTAACAATACAAAAATTCAATACCTATCAGTAGCAGATAAAATCTATAATGTTACAGCAATAGATTTCCACAATTTAACGATAGAAGCAACCAGAACAGATTTATCCATTGCTGATATTCCTGGGAATGAAGTGTTTCCGATTGAGGAGTTTGGGGAGTTTTGGATCAGGTTGATTAATGGCAAGTAGATAAAAATAGTGCCTTTGAGTGTGGGAGGTCAAAGGCACTTGTTTGAGCGGTGAGAAAACAATTATTGAAATTATAAATAGATCCAATAAACAGACATTATATAATTATAGAGTTTATTATATTCAACATAAGGATTAATAGTTGAGATATAGGGTGCATTTTGCATTTGGACAAAATTGTTTAATAACTCAAAAGCATATACTAATAATTGGCAATCGCATATAATTAGCGACTTTAATAAAGTTTCTCTATCACAGCTATCTGTGACAAAGATATCAGGATGTATATAAGAATTAGACTTGGTTGCAATATCCTTGAAGTAGTCATATATATCTAAACGCAAATTGTTTTTATTTTTTGCTATATTGGCTTTTTCGGAGATGGTTAACGGTCTTTTATTTATATTTGAAATTTTTCCTTTTACAAAGGCTTTGTATTTATTTAGAGTATTAGGATTAATAATGTAGCCTTTGATTGATTGGTATTGTAGCAATTCAAAATAAGATCTATCTTGAACGAGATTAAATAGATCATAGTATGCTTCTATGCTAATACGTATATTTCGTTTTAACGCTGGGAAGCGAAGCATATCATAGTGAGGATTTAATACAAGTAAATAATTTAAATCCATGCGTACATTTTCTGCAATGATTGAAAATAATTTGTACTCAGCAGTGCTAGATATATTCCAGTTTGCAGTGTTTAAATTAAGATTAATGAGATTATTAATATTTTGTTCTAAAAAGGTTTTATATGAATTTATAGTATCTAAGACCATTGGATGTATATATGACATAAAGCAACCTCCTGATTGATATTGTTACTGACAGAATAAAATGTAGTGAATGAAAAATCAAGAGAATTTTGTCAATGAAATCCCTCTTTCAATAGTTAGTAGAATTTAGTTGATAATGGCAAGAAAAAAGCCCCTCTGGCGATAATCAGAAGGGCTACATTTTATTCAATGTCAAAGAGTTCATCAAACGTAATTTTAAAGTTAGGGAACATGACAAGCCGTAAATCATCCTTATTATTTTCCGTGACGGATTTATAAAGATAAGGGTAAGCTGTATCATCATCTTTCCAGTCAAACATATAAATTTCGACTTGTTTTTTACGCCAGTCAACAATCCAATACTCGGAAACACCGACTTTGCAGTATATCTGCATTTTTTCATTCCGGTCATATTCCTCCGTGGAATCGGACAAAACTTCCATAACAAAGCGGGGAATGCCGGTAAATGATACATTTTTCCTGTCACGCATATTGCAAATTATAGAAACATCAGGTATGACTACCTTATCATCGTTTTCGTGCCACTGATATTGTACACTGTCGCCAAATACACGGCATAGGCTATCTTTGATCTGGCTGCCTATCTTAATGACAAAATTATGAATCACCATTGAATGTTCAAGATAGGTTTTGCTCATGTCTTCTATTGGTAAGGTATTCATTGTGTTACCTCCTGATTATTTTGATTTGGTGGATATTTGTATTATACTATGTTTGCGGTTTGGAGACAAGATTTTTGGCAGACGAAAGAATGAGCCAGACAAGGACAATGAGATTGAATACTATTCTATATCCATCTGTTTTGAATCAGCAATAAGACGTGACTGATCTGCTTTAGCCTGTGACAATCCCGTTTCCATTATAGAGTTGAATTCTTCAGTGGTCATAGAATCCAATGTGGGGAGCTCTTTAGGCAGTGATAGCGAAAAAGGGATGCTTTTTGTCATGATAATTTGTTTATATAATGCATTGATGACGACAGAAGCCGGTAAGCCGAGTTGTGACATAATGGATTCTGCCTGTTCTTTTACTTCTGGTTCTACACGGGCGAGCACGTTTGCACTTTTTGTAGCCATGATTTATACCACCTTTCTTATTTTTCGTTTAATATTATTATATACAATTGTATAACTATTAGCAATACAAAAGCCAAGTTATGGAATGGATGCTTGATATTCAATTAGGAAGAAGAAATCTATCGCCTATTCAGAGAATTGCTGTTGCTGAAAAATATAGACCAATTTATGAGAAAAAGGCAAAAGAAAATCAAGGTGCACGTAACGATTTAAAAAATAACATTCCACAAAATCTTGGGGAAAGTGAAAAGAAAAAAGCAGCTAAGGACAGAGAAGTAAACAGTAAATTAGCAAAAGTTGCTAATGTTAATCCTGAAACTTATCGTCAGGCAAAACGTGTTTTAGATTCAGAAAATGACGATTTAAAACAACGAGTTTTATCAGGTGCTACTTCCATAAGTGCTGGCTATAAAGAACTTGCACAAGGTAAAAATGAAGAAAAGCAAATACAGATTATGTCCTGGTTATAAGCTGTGTAAAGGATTTTTGATGCAATTTGGGATGTTCGTGGTGTGGATGGGGAATTGGATGGAGTGTATGGATTTTAAGAGTAATTTGTTAGATGCTTGTACAGTGATAATATATATAGTATGATTGGAGTATCTTAAAATATAGGATGGTCTGGTGATATGATTAAGGATAAAAAGGCAGGAAAATCTCTTAAAGAAATAGGAAAGAGATGGTATGATTTTGATTTTGGGCTTGAAAGGAATATTTATTGCTATCTTTGTTGTATTCGAGCGAAAAGTCGTAAATTGCGAAAACTAAATAAAGAATTAAAGTTTGAATCGTATCAACAATGGAATGAGTATGTTAGAAATAAGTATGAAAATTTTGATAAGGACATTTTGAATGAATTTAGTAGATATCTTAATTTGAGAATAAGAAATATCAGTCCGGATCATGAATATTGGAGTATTACAGCTACTGTTGTGTTAACTGTGTTTTTAACAAGTTTGGTTGACGCCATGTTTTTTCAAAAAGTTAATTTAGAAGGATTATCAGGAATATCAGCAATTATAGTCATTCTTATTTTGGAATTATTTGTAGCAATACCTATAATATTTGTCATTGTTCAAACAATGAAACCTATTTTTGATAGTAGTGTAGATGATAATTTTCTAAGGGATTATAAAGAAATAATTGATAAACTTATTACAGAAAAATGAAAAGTGAGAGATTTAAACTTAAGTATGTAATCTGTTTTATCATATTAAACAGTGTAATTAAACGTATCAGCCATCAAAACCAAAACAAGGTGGCTGGTATATTTTTACACTAGAAAACGGAACGTACATTCGATATAATTACAAATACAGAACACAGGTTCTAAAACAAGGACGTAAAAACCATTCGTATTGGCAGTATGAGTGGTTTTGAATATTTGGATGTGAAAGATACTGACATCTGAAAATTTAGATTCAGAACATATAACACACGGATTCAGAGATTTCATTATGTGAAAAATTTAATAGTGAATATTTGATTTAGAGCAATTTCAGATATGGGACTGCTTTAGGTTTTATTTTTGTTACGGATTTTTTGATTTTTTGAAGAAATATTTCAATTTTTTCATGATTTTAAAGTGATTTTATGATTTTTTCCCGAGTTTGAGAAAATGTGAGAGTGGATGGAGAAGTATTAAGCGAAGTTGTTATTTGTGGATAGATTTTGTGGAGGTAATTGTTAATGAGTAGAAGAATAACACTTGATGATTTAAAAGATGGTGTATCAATTATGAGTATTGAAGCACGTTATATATATGGTAATCAAGAATACGATTGTGGATATAATACATCTGTCTTTTGGGGCAAAGACAGAAAAGTTCTACCGAGAAAGCTATATAAAGTGAAAATGCCATACTCTTTAGGGGTAATCCACTGGCTTAAAATGGAGAACATTATTTTTGATATTGTTGGAGATAAAGTATATTCAAATGATATAGTCAACGTTACATTTGATAAATCTTCTAAGACTGTGGCCAAAGATAAAGACGGGCAAGTTAAATGCAGACCGCGAATAAAGATAGATAAAAAAAGAAAGTACCGTCTTGAAATCGTAGAGGAATTAAAGACAGATAAAAAGATAGATGAATTGATGAATGAAGTATATCCAGGATTTATGCTGGATGGTGAAAAATATGTGCAGTTTATGAGAACTCCTGGAAAAGCACGAACAAGAGCGATCCTGTTTATTAAAGAAAAGTTGTTAGAAGATTTTCTGTCATGGGCGAGAATGGGTATTGATTATGACAGTATATCAGAGCAAGTTGATATAGCTGGATTAAAAGCAGCAGAAAGCCTTATACTAAGCGAAATCAAGGATATTGCAGTTATTAAATGTAATGAGATATTGTTGGTTCCAGATGTTAAAGTCCCTTGTAAAATTGTCAAAGGCAAGGCAAGTATCACTGAAATGGGTCAGGATGGAATGGCAGTCACACATGATAATGAAAAGGAAATTACCGTATATAATGATATATTTGACGGGCAATCACTTCTTTCTCCAGAATATTACCATGATGGTAAGTCCATGATTCTCCTAAGAAACAGATTCTTTAAGAGCGCAGCATTCTGTTTTGATATACAGAGATGGTTTCGGGATAATGAAGTGACTGACATAAAGCAATTAAATGGTTTCACTTTAGCAGACAAGGTAGAAGATATCAAATTGATTACAACTCCAAACAGCCTAAAATTTATGAAACAGAAAAATTTTATTTCCTTTGATGATAAAGTAGAGGATTTAGAATATGCTACTTTTAAGTATTGGTTGAAAGAGATAGAAAAAGATGATTATATATTTGGGGTTGTGAAGAATGAATATGCGTCTGGCTTTATCAAAGGATATAATTATCAGGTCGATAATTCGATTCCATTAAACAAGGATGAAGTGAGAAAACTGTTGCGTTATGAATTTGACCGAATACAGAAAGCTAAAGATGACAATGACTATTTTGTGAATGTATTTATTGAGAAAAAAGAACATAAGAAGGCAAATAAAGAGAAAGCGAAGATATATAAATTTAGCGATTCTGTATGTGAATTATATAAGATCAATCCAGAGGTACAACATACGCAATTCTTTAGGGATTATAAGAATAACATGCTCGGAACAGATTATAAAGATTTATTAAAGCAAGGGAAATATAAACTAGAAAACTCAGATTACTGTGTTGTATGTTCTAATCCTTTTGAGATGATGCAACATTCATGTGGAATTAAACAGGATAAATGGATACGCATACATGAGGGGAGACAAGCGTATTGTAAATATTTCCCCGCTGATAAAGATTTGATTGCAACAAGGAGTCCACACATTTATTCCGGAAATGTGATATGCCTGCATAATACATATCATGAATGGTTTGACTGGTATATGATGCTGTCTGATAATATTGTGGTAATCAATAGTATAGAATCAGATATCATGTATCGAGCTAACGGCATGGATTTTGATTCGGATACCCTGTTACTCAGTTCAAATGAGATACTGGTTGAGAAAGCACACTATTGTGAAGAAAAATTTCCAACTCCTATATGTTTGGTAGAGCCAGAATCCAAATCAAGATATTATTGTATGGAGGATTTTATTGATTGCGACAGGGTAATTGCCAATGCCAAAATCGGAGAGATCGTGGATTTATCACAGCTTTTAGAGTCTTATTATTTTGATGTGTTGTATGATCCCAGTATAGAAGAAGAGAAAAAGAATAAAGTATTGCTGTATCTTAGGAATGAAATTTCAAAACTTGCATCTATTTCAGGATGTGAGATTGACAGAGCAAAACGGGAATATCCGATTGATACAAATGCAGAACTGAAAAAGATCAGAAGTTATATTGCTGGTCATGCGAATTCCGATAATCTGTTGCATGGCATAATCAAAACAGGAGATGTTGAATTTACAGTTAAAACCGTAAAGAAAAAGTATATGATAATCAATACAGATGTTGCAGAGGAAGAGAGATCAGATTATGAAGTGATACAAAAAGTTCTTAGTTTAAATGCTGAAAATGAGGAAATATTGAAAGGCATATCGACTTCTGTAACGGAAGAAAGTAAAAAGCGGCTGAGGGATAACAATAAAGAGATCGACACATTACTTAAAAGCCGTAAAAGAAATGTGGGAAATGTCATGGCAAGACCGAAGTTTTTTAAAGAAGTGTTTCCTGAAAGCGACACGGCATATTATGAATATTTTAGTTGCAGTATGGATTATCTCCAACAGATACTTAAAGATGAATATCCCCGTAAAAACAAAAGAGATAGTGTTACATTAGGGTTTATTGACTTTTTTGAAAAGCCTGTTGAGTATAGGCAGAATGGGAAATTAAAGACTGGAAATGACAAACACGCTAAGAGAATAATAGAACTGGCAGAGAAGTATGAAAATAACAGGAAAGAACTATATGCAAATCATTCAAAGGCAAATGGATTAGAGTATGATGCGGAAATGGAAAAGAAGGAACTGTTTAGAGGTGTTGTAGAAGAAGCGGCAGAAATAAAACTGACCAAGCAGACAGTATATCTTATACTCTACAAATTATTCGGATCAAACCAAGCCAGATCTCATGATGGAGGTGCCGGGCAGTATAAGAAAGCAATCATGGACATCCTGTATAATTCACATAAGGAACTGCTGATAGGATTATTTTCGATGAGGAAAAAAGATATTAGCGATAAAGTTTCATAACTTATGTGCTAATATAAAAATCGAAGATATTTTTACAAAAAGTCCTGAAATGCTGATAAAATCAAGGCTTTCGGGGCTTGCCCTTAGTTATGGTAATGAAGGGAGGATTTTGCAATGAAATCAGAAGAATTAAGACAGGAAATGTTGAAATTTCTTGAAGAGAACGGTATGAAGAAAGGTATTGTAGCGAAACAGACGGGACTGAGTAGCAGTATTTTATCTTCATGGTTTTCTGGAAGAGTAAATTTAAATGAAGCGGAGATAAATACTGTACAGAATTTCCTTAAGGAAAAACAAGCAAGATTCGTATAATTATTATCGATAATATCCCGTAAGGGTTATTATAAACTGTTAAATGTTATGAATATCAGGCACAAAAAAGCTGGATAGAATTGTGGAAGATACTGTCAGCATAAACCTTTTGTACCACACGCTCATAACTGCATTAAGCAGTTGACATAGATTCTTCCATGTATTACTTACTCTTTTTGGCAAGGCTGGTATGCCGTCAAAAGCATATCAGCTCTTTCATCCAGAACTTCCACAATCTGGATGTACCACAATAACAACTCACGTACAAGCCGCATGGTGTTCCACAAGCATCATGCGGTGACGTATGAAAAAGTAAATATTTTATTTATCAATAAATATAGAAATTTCAAGAAAGAGAGGAAAAAATGACACAAGAAGAATTAAGAGAGCTTTATAAACAAAGACTTGAAAAAGAAAAACAATCATATATTTCTAAAGTTGTAAAAATTGATCCAAGTATTTTATCAAAATTCAAAACTGGTAAGTTTGATCTATATCCAGACTTGTTCAACAGATTAGAAGCATATCTTCTAAATAATTAAGTAATCGTCAACCAAGCACATATATTAAAATTCAAATAATAATCTAATCAAATTCAAAGCAGTAAGATAATCTAAGCTGCAAAAAATCAAAGTGAATGAAAACTGAATAATGTAATTAAAACTGAATATGGAAATGTAATTATAGTGTGGAAAAAATTGAATAAAAAAGAAAATATGTTCGGTATTTGTTGAAAAGGACGGTGAGTAATGGTATAATGAAAACAAGTCAAAAGAGGTAGGGGGATTGATTATGGAAGAAGAAAGTATAAAGTGTTCACAATGCAATACAGTTTATAATAAAATGTTTTTGATGGGTAAACAAGGCAATGCAGATGTGTGTCCGATGTGTGGTGCAGTTTTACAGAGTATGGAAGAACATTCTGACTGGATTACTTGGTATTATTATGGTTTTAAGAAAATTTCAGGTGGTTCATTAATGGATAAACAAATGGATTTAGAGAAATTTGGTGATACACATTATCTTATTAAAGAGTTTAAAGCACCACCAAAGGATGCAAATGGAAATTGTGATGCTGCAAAACAAGAACTTAGAAAATATGTACCTGATGCATTTGCAGAAACGAAATCAGCACCCAAAGTACAATGTCCATATTGTTTCAGCACCGAGGTACAGATGGTTCCGAAAAAGTTTAGTCTGCTGACAGGATTTGCAACCAATGGATACAACCGTGTCTGTGTTAGATGCCAAAGAAAATTTTAGAATTTATATTTAATAATGAAATAACGGGAGAGATTTTCACAATCTCTCTTTTATTATGTCCAAAATCAAGGAGGAAACAAAAATATTGAGTAATAGTAATAATGAATTTGTATTAAAACTGATGGCTCTGCTGGACAGGCAGAAAAGTAAAAGCCAGATAAACAATGATATTAAGGAACTGGAAAAGGTATTAAGAAAAGTCAGGCTGGTTGCAACATTTACAAAAGGAACTACAAAAAATGAACTGAACCAAACGATAAAGCAGATAGAAACACAGTTAAGACAGGTGAAATTACAGGCTAAAATTGATAACCGGCAGTTAAACAGGGAAATTGACAATGTTTTACGGAATATGTCTGCAAGGGATATACAGCTTAACTTTAACAGCAATGGTGAAAGACTGAATGCACAGGTCAGGAGGACTATTTCACAGGCGAGGGAGTTTGCGGACAGAAATCCCATAAGAGTGAATATCGACCTCAAAAAGGAAAAGCTGTTGAACCAACTGACAGCATTTACTAATAAAAATACGAAGATCACTGAATCATCATACTGGCTTGGTGAGGTGGAAAGATTACGCGGTGTGATAAGTTCTGTTACTGACAGGGACAGTCTGAGAAATGCGACTGATCAGTTTCAGGTGTTCACATCAGGAGTAAGGGCAACCGGGTATGCGGCGGTTTCCACTACTGACAGGATCAAAGGTATGTTATCGAATGTGCTGAAGATCGGGAATTACTTTGGGCTGGCATTTACCGCTGTCAATAAGTTTCGTCAGTCATTAGTCAGTCTGAAAGAGATGGACACTCTGCTCACTGAAATCAGTAAGACCAGTGAAATGACAGCAAAGCAATTAGAAGAACTTGGCAACAGGTCTTATGGGATTGCAAGCAAATACGGTGTTCTGGCAAATAACTTCATGGAGAGTTTCCGTGAAATGAGCAGAGCCGGTTTCGGTGAAGATAAGGCACAGTCACTCGCAGAACTGGCGACACTTGCGCAATCTGCCGGCGATCTCACGGCAGAACTTTCCAATGAATACCTGATTGCTTCCAATGCAGCATATGGGTATTCGGGAAGCGTGGAGAAACTCAACGCATTACTTGATGCACAGAATCAGGTGACTAACCGTAATGCAGTATCGTTAACGGAACTGGCTGACGCGACCAAAGTAGCTGCAAACCAGCTTGCAAACGCTGCCATATCCGAACAGGAAATGACCGCATTACTTGGTACGGGTATTGCAACAACAAAAGAATCGGGGCAGGTAGTCGGCAGGGCAGTCAAGGCTATTGTCATGAACCTGCAGCAGGTACAGAATACGGAAGAAGGGCTGGAGACAACTGCGGAAGACCTCGGAAAAGTTGAAAGCTGTTTGGATTCATTGGGGATTAAGATGAAGGAAATGGCAGACGGTATTACCCGTTTAAGGAATCCGGTAGCCATCCTGTCAGAACTTGCAGAGGTATACAATTCACTTCCGGAAGATAGTGTTGAACGTGCAAACATCATCTCTGATATAGGTGGCAAATATAGGGGGAATGTGCTGTCAAGTATCCTTTCCAATTGGGAAACCTATATAAAAATGATGGGGGATTATGAGGATGCGGCAGGTTCAGCATTGCGTGAGGCAGAAAAATCGGCCGATTCATGGGAGGGACGGCTTGCACAATTATCCAACAGTTGGGATGCCTTTGTATCTTCTGTGACAAGTAAAGAAACGGTCAAAGGGAGTATTTCATTTCTGGACGGAATGATCCAATCCGTTACAAAACTTACTGATGCCATAGGTGCAATCCCCGTACTCATGGCAACGGTAAATGCCTCAATGACGGCACTCAATAAGAATTACGGAATAACACAATTGGTAAATCAAGAAACAAAGAAGATTGATATCCGTGGAAATATCATGGGATTCGATATCAGTGCCTACAGGGATCAGATGAATCATTTTCGAGAAGCATCATTGGCTATGGAAACTTGGAATGCTGAACTTGTAAATGGGACAGCAGATATCAATACTTTTGGTAGTGCTGTTGTCCAAAACAACGCACAGTTGAAAGCATACCTTCAAACGACATCAGTAGATGCACCGGCATCCCTTAATGGGTATAAATCGTATCTCAATGCAGCAGGAGTATCAACGGATGCCCTGAGACTGAAAACTGTATTGCTGAATACTGCCATCAGTTTCGGAATCGGGGCGGCAATCCAGATTGCAATGAAGGGGATCTCATTACTGGTGAAGAAAGTGGACGAGATGGCACATTCCGCAGAACATTGCAAAGAACGTGTGGACGAATTAATGTCCTCTTACCAGTCAGCAATCGATAAAGCAAACAGCAATGCCAAAACTGTTGAAGAATTAGCATCAAAATATGAAACACTTTCTAAGGGCGTAAACAATCTTGGTCAAAATGTATCATTGACTGCCGATGAATATTCAGAATACAACGATATTGTAAACCAAATTGCCGATATGTTCCCTACTCTTATACAGGGTTATACTAATGAGGGCAATGCCATATTAAAATTAAAAGGCAATGTAGAACAACTTCGCGATGCCTATAAAGAAGCACAGCAGGCAGCATATAACACACTCATTACTAGTGGCAAAGATTCAGATGGTAATGATATTATTGAAAATTACCATAATGTATTGTCAAATGATAATCCCTTCGTAAAACTTGATTCGTCTGCAAAGGAATATATTGATATTATAAATTCATTTCGTGAAGCAATGCTTGCATCTGATGAAACATATGATAAATTTTACAAAGACATGATTTCAGGCGGCAAGCTGATCAATGAATACAACATGAGTCAGGCACAGTTTAATGAAGTAAAAGATGTACTCACCAATATTGGTTTCAAAGCTGAATTATCAGATGAAGACAGGCGCAACATAAACAGTAATGCAAAGGCATACATTCAGACCTATCAGGCGGAAATATCTTCTGCCCTTAAAAATGTGCAGACTATTGCAAACGCATATTTAATGACTAACGAAGACTATGCTAATTTAAATGAGCAATCTAAAAATGCTGCTTCTATCATTGTAAATAGCGTCAATGAAGGGATTGCCAGCGGATTTGAAAATAAGGAAGATGTCGGAGCATATGTAACCGGAATTATAGATACCATCAAAGATAATCACGAAGTACAGGATGCGCTAGTCGGACTATTTAAACTTGATATAACTGATATGCAGCCTGACAAAGCTAAAGAACTTGTAGACCAATACATCAATTTCATCGCAAAAGTTCTTGAAGAAAGTCCTTTGGAATTAAAGGCAAGGCTTGGCTTTGGGGATGTAGATGCTATTGCCGAGAACTATAGGGAAGTGACCAGTAAAGCGGCGGAAAAATTCAGTAAAAAACCTGTCACTAACTTGCTTTATGGTGGGAAGATATATGATCCCGAATATCTTGCTGAAAAAGAAGCACTGGATAAGTTTGCCGAAGAAAATTCGATCAATACACAGGATGAGATCGCATTTTGGAATCAATGCATAGAAGAATCTGATACACGAGAAGAAGCAATGGAGAAATATTTAAATTCTTCATTCAATAATTCAGAGCAAATATCCCTTTCCATCACCCAAACAATAGACCAATTAAACACCCGCTTTAAACCAGCATTCGACTCATTACAGTCAGCATATCAGGATATTTTTGCAGATGATGGATTTGCACTTAACAGCATAGATATATTATCCACCTGTGATTCCATCAAATCAAAACTGGATGAACTGAATGAAACAAAAGGCATCACCGTGGACTACTCCGCATTTGAGGATTTTGTAAAAGTACTAAACAATACAGAATCAACAGAACAGGATGTAGAAATTGCATTTGACTCTCTCGCTACTTCTATTACAAGTGCAGCATTATCCGGTGCGGAAGATTTTGAAACACTGAAAGCCGCCCTGGAAGACCTCGGCGTTGCCAACAGCGAAATGGTTGCATTTGACGCATTAATAAAGAATACAGAAGCACTAAAAGAAGCCGGGCTTGATCTGGCAGATGCAACGGATGAAGATATACAGGCATTTACTGATGCTATTGTTTCTGCTGAAAATTATGATAAGGCACTCAGCCTCTTAAGGATACAGAAAATCCTTTGTGCGGAAAATCCGTTAAGCACGGCTGATGATATACAGAATTTATATATGCTGGCAGAGGCGGCAGGCATCGCAACAAATGCGATACAGGCATTAATGGCATTAAATACTGCCTACACAAAAGCATCTGCCGAAGGAAACACTTTAGCTGCTACTGCTGTAAAGGGACAGATGGAGCTTGTAAAGAAACAGGTCATGGATCAGTTTGCTAACCTTGGAAGTGACGTTGACTTTAAAAATATCGGAGGAGGTTCCAAATCAGCATCCAAGGCCGGATCATCAGCAGGCGACGCTTATGTTGATGCATTCGAGGAAGAATTAAAGGCACTTGAAGAATTACGGGATAACGGGCTTATTTCTGAAAAGGAATATTTAGATCGTTTAAGGGTATTATACGAACGTTATTTCAAAGACAAACTCGGCTACGAAAAAGAGTTTGCAAAATACCAGAAACAATACCTTGACGGTTACAAATCATTGTACGAGTCCATCTTCTCCCACGCATCCAAACTGATCAGTGACAGGATTGACATGATCGAGGATGAAAAGGATAAAGCAGTAGATGCTTTTGAGGAACAGAAGAAAGCTGCCGAGGATTCTTACAATGCACAGATAAAGCTTCTTGAAGATAAAAAGAAAGCATTGCAGGATGAAATTGACAAGATAAAAGAAGCCAATGAAGACCGTGAAGAAGCAATTGATTTACAGGAAAAACAGCTCGCCTATGAAAAGGCAAAAAACCAAAAGACAATCCTTCAGTACACGGAAGACCGTGGTTTTATCTATACAACCGATGATGAGGCCATACAGGATGCCAAAAATGAACTGGACAGCGCAAAGGCCGATGCCGAAATACGCGCGCTGGAAAAACAGCAGGATGCTTTAGATAAGCAGATTGAAGCCATACAGGAAATGCTGGATGCCTCCAATGAATATTGGGACGCACAGATTGAGCAGACCGAAAAATACTATGATACCATGATAAAAGGCATGGAGGAATATAAAGACCGCTGGGATGAATTATCAGACCTTCAGGAACATGCCGAAATGATAGGATTGCTGAAAGAACTTGGATTAACCGAAGAAGACCTGCTGAATGAAAGCTCAGGCGCGTTTGACAGGCTGCGCACTTCCTACCTTGGCATATTAAAAGATTTGAATACGGGTAACCAGGGCGTGATTGACGGGCTGTCACAGCTTGCTGATATAGATATGGGCAGCATACCGAGTTTTCTTGGTGAAATGCAGGGGTACATTGACAGCATTTCAAACATGGATGTAACTGCGCTTTCTGATGGTCTGAATGAAGTTGGTGATGGATTTTCCAATATTGCCAGTTCTGCTTCAGATGCCGCTTCTGCCATTTCAGGCGGTGGTGCTTCTGCCACCAAATCAAATGGGACTGCATCGGAAAACGGTTCACAGGACAGTACAAATAATACGGGGAACGGTTCTTCGCTGACTGAGGCAATCGGCAAATTAGCACAGGACGGCGTACAGGAGATCACTAAAATTTCTAATGCATTTGCTGGTGAAGATGAAGAAGGTACGAGCGTTACCGGTGCCATCCAGAAAGTAATCGACAAAGTAGGAAGTCCTGATACTGAAAGCGGCGACTCTGAAAGCCTGATATCAACACTATCTGAACAGACCGCACAAGCACTGGACGAAGAAAACGGGATCCCGGCACAAAAGACAGCATGGGAAGAAATGAATACCCCGTTAAATGATGCAGTGGACTCCATTACAACATTACAGTCAACACTTGAGGACATGGACGGGAAAGAATTTACCGTAACATTGAATATGGTCGGTAATGCGGCTTCATTAGGTACAGAAATCCTCAGCAAGTTCGCAACATCAGGCAATGCAAAAGCAGAAGGAACTGCCGATATAAAAGGCACGGCTAATGCGAAGGGAAACTGGGGCGCAAAAGAAGGCGGACGTACCCTTGTCGGTGAACTCGGACAGGAAATCTGGGTGCATTCGGCAGACGGCACTTTTGAAACTGTCGGTGATAATGGAGCGGAATTCATAAACACAAAAAAAGGCGACATTATTTTCAATCATTTGCAGACAAAACAGCTCTTGGATAAAGGCAGTATATTAAGCAGGGGCAAAACAGATATTGGCGGTACTGCCCTTGCAGACGGCAATGCCGATAACGTGATTATTACCCCCGATGGCGTGAAATTAGTCCCCCTGCAGCCCGGTGACAAAATGTGGGACATGGTGCAGAAATTTAATGCATATATGGAAAGAATTGACAACAATGTGGAAAAACTTGTGCCAAACTCATTCTATGATCATAACAGGCAGATGAATGATATTGCAAATCAGATAACCAATAACAGTGTAATTAATAATAACAGACAAAGTCAGGCGATCAATCAGGAGATCCATGTTACACTCCCGAATGTAACAAACAGCACATCTGCCGATGCATTGCTGAAAGATTTACAGTCGCTGGCAGGCAAGAAATATCAGGCATTCATCAAAGGATGATGCCTGAATCCCAGATTTATATACGAGGAGGATGGAAATGAAACAGATGACAAAGGAACAATTAATGGATCTTGTGTACGATAACTGTGCAAAAGCCACGGAAGAAAATGCAGGGAACATGGCAAAAAGCGTTTCGGATTTCACGGAAGATGCAAATGATCTGGGGGAGAAAATCCTAAAGACCATAAAGGCATACTGCATGGAGACGAAGAGGGAATGCTGCCATACTTTCGTGGAGACTATTTATGACATACTTTATAACGAATGATTTACGATGATTCCAAAGGAGTAAAAGGCTAAATGAGTAATATATCAGATGAGATCATAAAAACGATCAAATTTGCCATTGACAGGTATAAAGCAGATTGTGACATAACATATACATCTATCATAAAGGAAGTAACGGCAAAGGGATATGTGATATTAGACAGAACAGGAAGTGAGAAGACTGTTAAATGCTGTATTCCAGGTGCAGAATTAAAAGTCAGACAAATGGTGTATGTGAAAGAACCGATGGGAAAGCTGAATGACATCCACATATGTGGTGTAAAGTAAAAAGATTATAACTATTAGGAAAACAAACGTAACCGATAACCAAGCAAAAATGAGAACGTGATCAGCCTAAAATGGTGTGTCATGTTCCATGATCATAGATTGAATGATGATAAAAATTGAATACTGATATGAATACAAGGCACTGTTAGAATATTTGGCGGTGCCTTTTTAGATAAAAAATTTATTGAGGTGACAGCGTTATAGAAAATACAATAGGAACAAACAATTTGCAATATAAACAAAACCTTGATATATTGCAGTTTATCATAGACAATGGTATGATTAATATTAACGATGTACAGAATACCATGGAAACTATGAAGAGAGAAGAATTACTAAAAAAGCACCCATATAAAATATGGAAGGGAAAGGATGGTGAGTGGTATACCAAGTTAGTAGCAGAAGACGGATCAAAGAAATTACGGCATAGAAAAACGCGAGAAGAGTTAGAGAAAGCCATAGTTGAACATATACAAAGGGAAATAGACTACCCGACTGTAGAAAGAATCTTTTATGAGTGGCTGGATGTGAGGCTGGAACGTGGTGAAATTGAGAAATCTACATACAGCAGGTACGAGAGAGATTTTGTTCGATATTTTATGAAGATTAAAGACCACAAAGTACAATCTCTAACGGAGCTTGAACTTGAGGACTTTATCAAAAGAACCATTCAGGAACAAAAGCTGACGAGAAAAGCCTTTAGTAATATGAGGACATTGGTTTATGGGATTTTCCGTTACGCAAAGAAAAAGAGACTGGTAGACTTCTCAATTAAATCTACGATGGATGACATTGAGTTTTCCAAGAACGAATTCCAAAAGATATATCATGAGGATAACGAGCAGGTATTTATGCTGGATGAAGAAGAGAAGATCATTGAATATTTGGAAACCCATCAGGATTTGCTCAATCTAGGACTGCTCTTACTTTTCAAGACGGGATTGCGGATTGGAGAACTTACGTCACTAAATAAAGAAGACATCCACGAAAAGCAGATACATATCTCAAAGACGGAGACGATCTATCAGGATAAAGATGGCAAGACCCATTATGATATAAAGCCATTTCCCAAAACAGAGGCGGGTGTCAGAGATGTAATTATTCCTGATAATTGCGTGTGGATTCTCGACAAAATCAGAAGATTGTGTCCTTTTGGACAGTATGTTTTCATGCAGGATGGAGAGCGGATACGGAGTTATGTATTTCGGACAAGGCTGTATTCTAACTGTAAGAAGCTGGGCATAGTCGTCAAGTCGCCACACAAGATCAGAAAAACTTATGGTTCCAAGCTGTATGATTCGGGTGAAGTTCCAGAGTCCTTTATGATGGAACAGATGGGACATACAGATATTTCATGTCTAAAGAAGCATTACTATTATAATCGTATGAATGATGAAGAAAAACGACAGATCCTAAATCAGGTTAAGGCATTATGATCTGAGGGAACAGAGGGAACAAATTGAAAACGCTGAAACCCTTGAAAACACTGGATTTTCAGAGTGACAGGTGGGGTTCGATTCCCCTACGAGCTGTTGACTGTTTTTAACAGCCCAACCCTGAAGAAACGCTGGAAATGCCGAATGATCGGCAGTGATAGCGTTTTTTTATTTTGCTGATTATTTTATTTCAATTTACTTTAAATCTTAAAATAGTATATTCTAAAATTTCTTTTATGAGTATACTGGCAGCAGATTATAGCCTGTTTTAACGGCATATTCAAATTATTTAGAAAATACGAAATTTTCTATGCGCAGGATGAAAAATATGTTATAATGTTCAAAATAGGCCTAAAGTGTATTTGAAAGATCTTTCTCTTCATAATACCGCGCTTTTGCGATAGTGATAACGAATGCAGTCAATACGGTACATTTGGCGTAAAGCTTTCACAGACTGCGGCATACATATGACAGAGAGCATTTTCCAAACACATATTATGGTCGGGACTTTGTTCAAAAAATAATCGCTTACGGAGGGAATAAATATGGAAGAAGCAAATAAAAAAGCCTTGCGTAATAAAATTTTTCTTGTTTTGGCCGGCTTTTTAGTAGTTATTTGCGCATGGCAGATTCTTGTTTTAAAATTGTTGGAAAAGGGGATCATCAACACGATGATAGCCATGGTACTGATCAGTTTGGGGATCTTAGTACTGGTCGGCGCAATCGGCGCGGTTGTTAAATTTATATTTGACATATTCCATCAGGTTTTAAGCGGTATGGATCAGGAAACAGGAAGCGTACCGGATTCCAGAGGCAGAAAGCTGGCGGAGCGGGACGACGAGATTGGCGCGATGGTACGCCGCGTACAGACTACGGTGACTTCTTTTGCCCAGCTTGTTTTGGAGATCAAACAGGCGTCAGGGGAATTGGGGGATCTTTCGGAGAATTTCCGGTCTATTTTTGCCAATATGACGACGGCGGTAGAAGAGAGCGGCGATGCTGTGAATACCATCACATCCAATACGGTTTCACAGGCCGGACAGACAACGGATATGAAGCATAAGATAGATTCTATCAGCGCTTCTATAGAAAAGATAACGAATAATGTCGAAACACTGACCAAAAGTGCGGAACTGATGAAAGACTACAATGAATCCGTAGAGCAGATCATGAAAGAATTGGTAGCTATCAGCGAGAAGAGCAGTCAGGCAATAGAAAATGTCCGCAAGCAGACGGATCTGACGAATCAGTCTGCCCAGCAGATCCAGACGGCAACGGAAATCATTGCCGGCATTTCCAGCCAGACGAACCTGCTTGCATTGAACGCAAGCATCGAGGCGGCAAGAGCGGGAGAACATGGCAAGGGCTTTGCAGTGGTGGCGGAAGAGATCAGGGCATTGGCAGATCAGTCAAGAGAATCTACGGAGCAGATTGGCAAGATCGTAACGACGCTTTTGGATAATTCCGATGTAAGCGTGGAAATTACGAAAGAAGTTTCGGAAGCTTTCTTAAAGCAGAGTGAAAAGATTCAGGATACGGAGACGATCTTTGGCTCATTAAACAGAGAAATCGGAAACGTAAGCGACTCCATCCATGGTATTGCCGATGAAGTGGAGGAACTGGACGCACATAGAGAAGTCATCGAAAAAGGTATTACTTCCCTTACATCTTCAGCGGGTGAAAACGCCGAGAGCGCGAAACAGACGGCGGAGAACATGGAAGAATTCCGCCAGATCGCAAGCGAGTGCAACGACGCTACGGAGAATATGGTGCGGATATCCGAAGAGCTTGTTGGATACATAAATAAAGTCAGTGTAAACGCTATGAAGGAAAAAGTAGGATTGTGATCCGTTATTATAAAAAAGGACGGGATTTCCTGTCAGGTCCTGTTTTTATAAATCAGTACGGATCAGGACATAAGCAGCCGTATAAAAAGCAGTTATGCTTTTTGTACGGCTGTTTTTGGCATGAAGGAGAACGGCTGTTAAAACGGCAGAATAAAAAAGGAATCTTTTCATATACATAGGATAGAAATTTTGTTAGAGGTATGAAAATAAATGCTGAAGCTCATAGGGGCATTTCAAAATTCTATAGGGAGTCTTTTACTGCTGATCCTATTGTTTGCGACGCATGTATATTTCACGATCCGGTTAAAATGCATACAAAGCAGGATACCGGAAGGCATTCGGCTCAGTTTTTCAAAGGAAGAAGGAAGCGCGGGAAGCCTTTCACCCTTTGCGGCCTTAGCGACGTCTTTGGCCGCCACGATCGGAACCGGAAATATTATCGGGATATCGGCGGCGATTGCGATAGGGGGACCGGGAGCGGTATTCTGGTGTTGGATCACGGGGATATTCGGGATAGCGACCTGCTATGCGGAATGCTTTCTTTCCGCCAGATACCGTGTTGAAAAAGAAAAGGGCGTTTATGTAGGAGGTCCGATGTATGTGTTGGAACGGGTACTCCATAAGAAGAAACTGGCCCTACTCTTTGCTTTATTGGCGGCAGCGGCTTCTTTCGGGATCGGCAGCAGCGTCCAATCCCATTCTATCTGTGCGGCTGTCACAGAGACGATCCCGGTTTCCGTACATCTGACGGGGATCATAATAGCGTTGCTGGCAGGGAGCATCATACTCGGAGGCGCCAGACAGATTGCAAAGGTTTGTACTTTTTTGGTGCCTTTTATGAGTCTTTTTTATTTCGGCGGCTGCTTGTTTTTACTTTGGGCCAATGGCGGCTTTGTAATGCAGGCAGTGGGAGTAATCGTCAAATCGGCGTTCACTTCCAAGTCTGTAGCGGGAGGGATCGCGGGAACGGCGGTGATGATAGGAATAAGGACGGGACTTGCCAAAGGCCTTTTTACGAACGAAGCGGGAATGGGATCGATTGCTATTTCAGCGGCAGAGGCAAAAACTTCGTCGCCAGTCAGGCAGGGACTGGTATCGATGACAGGCGTTTTTTGGGACACTGTCGTTATGTGCGCTCTTACGGGGATCACTATTGTAAGCAGTATGCTGAAAATGCCGCAAAGTTATGTGGGAGCAGGGGAGGACAGATTCTGCTTTCTGGCCTTTTCCCAAATCCCTTACGGAGAATATATTTTGTCGGTATCGCTTATTTTGTTTGCATTTGCGACTATAATTGGATGGAGTTATTATGGGGAGTGTGCGGCAGGGTATCTTTTTGGGGAGAAGGGGATTGGATGGTATAAAACAATGTATATTGTTTCGGTCTATCTGGGGGCGGTACTTTCGTTGGAAACAGTATGGAATCTTGCGGAAATGTTTAATTCCTTGATGGCTATACCGAATCTGATCAGTCTTTGGCTTTTGAGAAAAGTGATCATAAGGGAAACCGTTTGCGGAAAAAAACGAAATATGGTATAGTTTGATAGATCATACGGATACATATAGGCTGCGGAAGCGGCGGAAAATGGAATGAATGGGAAAGGAAGAGCGTTCAGATGATATTTAAATGTCGAAACTGCGGAGGAAACGTGGTATACAGCCCGGAAAGAAAGAGCATGTATTGTCCCCATTGCGAAGGGATAGAAAGCGGACAGAAGACGGAAGGAACGTCGGAGGAGACGTGCGCGAACTGCGGAGCGCCGGTCAGGGCAGGAAGATTTGCTTCTTCTACGCGGTGCGAACATTGTGGTAATTACATCGTATTTGACAAAAAGGTACAGGGCAGCTACGAACCGAATCTGATCGTACCTTTTAAAATAGGAAAGGAAGGCGCAAAAGAAATCCTAAAAAAAGAAGTGAAGAAACGTGCTTTTACGCCGGCAGGTTTTCTTTCGGAGGCGACGCTTGATAAAATGGAGGGGATCTATGTGCCTTTTTGGCTCTATGATTATCTGGCTCATTATGATTATGTCGGGGAAGGGACCAAAGTGCGTTCCTGGCGCAGCGGCGATAAGGAATATACGGAAACAAGTTATTATAGAGTAGTGAGGGAACTGGATATTGACTTTGATAAGATTCCGGCGGATGCCTCCATAGCGATGGACGACGGGATTATGGACCTGATGGAGCCTTATGATTATAAAGAACTGGAGGGTTTTCAGGATAAATACATATCCGGGTTTTTAAGCGAATATTTTAACGACGACGCTGAAACCTTAGAGCCTAGGGCAATTGCCAAGGCCAAGAGCGACGCGGAAGCATTGCTGCAGGAACAGTTGGGAGGATACAGTACGCTGAGAGCGCAGCATAAGCGGCTGGACATGGACAGGCTTGGATTTTCCTATGCTCTTTTGCCGGTGTGGGTTTATACATATAGTTATCGGAATCAGAAATTTCCGTTTTATGTGAATGGACAGACAGGAAAAGTGATTGGGAAGACGCCGATGTCCGTACCGAAATTGGCAGGGTACAGTGCGACTGCTTTTGCTTTTTCCTATCTTATTATAAATCTGATGTTCATGATCGCCGCGTTTTGGCGGTGATAGACGGTTTTCGGAAAACAGGAATGGAGGACGGACGTGAGAGAGTACTTTCGATATTTTAGATATTGGTTTATTGCATTGGGGATCGTAATGGCGCTGTATTTGATAGTATTTGCGGGCAACCGCAGGTCAGACGAAGAGAGTTTGCGAACGAATACGGAATGTACGACGCAGGAGAGGGTGTTTGATTATGCAGGGGTGTTAAGCGAAGAGGAGGAAACGAAGTTAAGGGAGCAGATCGCCCAAAGAGAAAAACAGACAGGGGCGGACATTGTGATCGTGACTTTGAACGAATCTTTGCAGGAATACGCGAGAGCTTATGATGCGGGCGCGGATTACGATGAATTTGTGATGATATATGCGGATAATTTTTATGACGAGCATAAATTCGGATATAATAAACCGATAGGAGACGGTGTGCTGCTTCTTGATAACATATATAGAGAAGAGGATGGCAGCGTGTATACATGGCTTTGCACTACGGGAAAAGTAGAGGAAAGATACAGTGTAAAGATGATCGATTCTATTTTGGATCTGTTTTATGAATATGTGGATACGGATCCTTACCGTGCGTACAGCGGATTTGTGGATCGTTTTTACCGGGATATGACGGGGGAAGAGGAACTTATAGTCCCGGGCTATGCGGCGCCCATAGCGGCCGTGGTCATTACGGTTATTTTTGCGGCAGTGAATTTGACGACGGCAAAGGGCAAAAGGACGACAACCGTAAGAAGCTATGTGAATGGCGGCAGACCTGCCGTAAGAAGAAAGGAAGATATCTTCCTTAGAAAAAGCGTGACGAGCAGAACAATCGAAACGAGCGGCTCCGGCAGCAGCCATTCCGGAGGCGGCGGAGGGGGGCATCATACTTCCAGCGGAGGGCATTCCCACGGGGGAGGCGGACACAGCAGGTAGCGCTGTGGGTCGGCGAGGAGTACCTGAAAAACCATTTCCATTGTCCGGATGTCTGGGAAGATCTGCAAAATAAAAAAGCGCCTGCCATGACGGTAGCGGGCGCTTTTCCAATGTATAATATGATTATGCCATCTGATTGACTGCTTTGGAAAGACGGGAAATCTTTCTGGAAGCGGTATTTTTGTGGTATACCCCTTTCGAAGCAGCTTTATCAATTGCAGAAGTAGCAGCTAATAAAGCGCTGCCAGCAGCAGCTTTATCGCCAGCTTCTACAGCGGCAGAAACTTTCTTTATTGCTGTTTTTACACCAGACTTGATCGCTTTATTACGATCAGCTTTTGTCTGATTCACTAAGATTCTTTTTTTTGCAGATTTGATGTTAGCCAAGACCTTACACCTCCTATTTATATGATCTCTAATTTTACTAGGAAAATGTTTCATTAAAGCCGGACACGGACGTTTCAATGTAAACATACAAATGTTATTGTAGAAGATGTCTTTCACATTGTCAATACATAATTCCTACTTTTTTGCAAAAAATAGTAACCGGAAGACAATACCGAAAGAAATTGTAAACTCAGAAAAAGGAAATGAAAACGATATGGTAAACGGTTATAAAATACGGACGGATCTGGCGCTTGAAGCAAGAGAAAGCGTGGGTGAAGCAAACGGTGAAATGCGGGGAGTGGAGATCGAGGAAAGCTATAGTGAAAAGGCGGAGGTAAAGATGACCAAGGTCATCATCCATACAAAGAACGCGGCAAGAGATTTGGGAAAACCGATGGGAACGTATATTACGCTGGAGGCTCCTGCCATGTTGGAAGCGGATGAGGATTATCATAGGGAAATTTCAGAACTGATGGCCAGGGAACTGGACGATATTATCCCCAACAGTGAAAAAGAACAGGCCGTACTGGTAGTAGGGCTTGGAAACAGGGAAGTAACGGCGGATGCGTTAGGACCCAATGTGGTAGATAATCTGTTTATTACCAGACATGTGATCTTAGAGTACGGCAAAGCGGCCTATAACCGGACGAAAATGAATTTGGTCAGCAGCATCGTACCGGGAGTGATGGCGGCTACCGGTATGGAAACAGCGGAGATCGTAAAAGGCGTGGTGGAGCAGACCAGACCGGACGTAGTGATCGTGATCGACGCATTGGCGGCAAGGAGCACAAAAAGGCTGAACCGTACCATACAGATCACAAATACGGGAATCCATCCCGGTTCCGGCGTAGGCAACCATAGAAATGCCCTGACAAAAGAAAGTCTGGGTGTTCCCGTCATCGCGATCGGCGTTCCTACGGTGGTAGATGCGGCAACCATCGTAAGCGACGCGCTGGAGAAAGCGCCCTATTCGGGAGAGGAACCTAAAGTGTTTGCGGAACTGAATAATATGTATGTGACGAGCAAAGATATTGATGCGACAATCAAGCGTTTGAGTTTTATGATATCGGAAGCAATCAACATTGCTTTGGATGGGGAATTTGAGGAAGACAAGGTCTAAAAAAGGGAGAAATTTCATATACTTGTCTGTATGAGAGGCACAATCGTATTAAAACGAAATAGAATAATCAGGAGAGGGATAACGTGTCTGCTTGCCGCTGTTTTGATCTGGAATATGCTGGCGGGGGGAGGAAAAAAAGATCCTTCTTTTTCCCTTACCTCGGGGCTGTTTAAAATGGTGCAGGAAACGGTAATGAAAACCATGTTTCCTTTTGTTTCTTTTCAGACGCGCGAAAGGCAGGTCTTGCAGAAAAGCTGGCTGGAGGAGGGGCTTTTGATGCAGATGCCTTTTGCCGATTACGCTATGGCCCACGGAAATCCGGAAGAGATCACGGAAGACGGGTATTTTTATGACCTTCTTTTGGAAGAGCAGCAAAAAGCGGTGCCAAGCAGCGGGGGATCAATCATAGAAGACGACAGCACCGACGATCTTTTGGCGGGAATGGAGGCGGAAAATCAGGCGGTCACAAAGCGGATCGAAGAGATGGTCCGAAATGAAAATGCCGCTGTCGCAAAGGAGGCCCTAAACGCGCAGAGGAATGCAAGGCGGACAGACGGATTCTTACCGGTTTTGGAAAAACAGGCGCAGTATGACTGGAGTATGTATTCTTCAGCGGACAGCCTGATCAAAGAGTTTTATGCAGTAGACAGCACGACGAGGGCGGATGCGGAACTGATCAATGTCGATAAGCTTTTAAACAGGGATCTGAGGATCAGTAAAGAGACGGAGGGGTATCAGATACTGATCTATCATACGCATTCCCAAGAAGCGTTTGCGGACTCCGTTCCCGGGGACAAAAGTACGACGATCGTGGGCGCTGGAGACAGACTGTCGCAGATCCTTACGGAAAAATACGGCTATCATGTGCTCCATCATACGGGAGAGTATGACGTGGAGTATCGGGACGACGCGTATTCGAGAGCGCTGCCGGAGATAGAAAAGGTGCTTGCGGAAAATCCTGAGATTCAGGTCGTGATCGATCTACATAGAGACGAGGTTGCAGAAGGCACAAAGCTTGTGACCGATCTACAGGGGCGGCCGACGGCACGGTTTATGTTTTTCAACGGGCTCAGTTATACAAAGCAGACAGGGAAGATCGGATATCTGGAAAATGATAATCTGGAGGGAAACCTTGCTTTTTCTTTTCAGATGCAGGCGGCATGCAACGAGTATTTTCCGGGACTTACGCGGAGGATCTACTTAAAAGGATACCGGTATAATATGCATTTAAAAGAACGCTGCTTACTTGTAGAACTTGGGGCGCAAAATAATACGGTAGAAGAAATCATGAATGCCTGCGATCCTTTGGCGCAAGCTCTTGATATGGTGTTGTCCGGTATGGTATACTAATATACCGACACATTCGGCATACTTTGCTGAGAGTAAGGAATGTGTCGATACACTGGCTTCTTGAGGCCGTTGATAAAACGGAAAAGGAAAAGAAGGAGCAGGAGAGGAGATCATGTCGAAAATGGACCAAAGTAAAATCAGGAATTTCTGTATTGTGGCGCACATCGATCACGGAAAATCCACGCTTGCAGACCGGATCATAGAAAAAACGGGCCTGCTCACAAGCCGCGAAATGCAGGCGCAGGTTCTTGATAATATGGAACTGGAGAGAGAAAGGGGCATTACGATCAAAGCCCAGACCGTGCGTACCGTTTATAAGGCGAAGGACGGAGAAGAGTATATTTTTAATCTGATCGATACGCCCGGTCATGTAGATTTCAATTATGAGGTAAGCAGAAGTCTGGCAGCCTGCGACGGAGCGATCCTTGTTGTGGACGCGGCGCAGGGGATCGAAGCCCAGACATTGGCTAACGTATATCTTGCACTGGATCATAATCTGGATGTATTTCCGGTGATCAATAAGATCGATCTTCCCAGTGCGGAACCGGAAAGGGTCATGGAGGAGATCGAGGACGTGATCGGTATCGAAGCCCATGACGCGCCTCTGATCTCGGCCAAAAACGGAATCGGTATCGAAGAAGTATTAGAGCAGATCGTGACAAAGATCCCGGCCCCGAAAGGAGATCCGGCCAACCCGCTGCAAGCGCTGATCTTTGATTCTTTATATGATTCTTATAAAGGCGTCATTATCTTTTGCCGTATCGTGGAAGGGACGGTAAAAAGAGGTACGAAGATCAAAATGATGGCGACGGGGGCAAGCGAAGAAGTAGTGGAGGTCGGCTACTTCGGCGCAGGGCAGTTTATTCCCTGCGAGGAGCTTTCTGCCGGCATGGTGGGGTATATTACCGCCTCCATAAAAAATGTAAAAGATACGGCGGTCGGGGATACGGTTACGGATGCGGCAAGACCCTGCGCAGAGCCGCTGCCCGGATATAAGAAAGTAAATTCCATGGTATATTGCGGCCTCTATCCCGCGGACGGGGCGAAATATCCGGATCTGAGGGACGCCTTGGAGAAATTGAAATTAAACGATGCCTCCTTAAACTATGAGCCGGAGACTTCCATTGCTCTCGGCTTTGGGTTCCGGTGCGGTTTTTTGGGGCTGCTGCATCTGGAGATCATTCAGGAGAGACTGGAGAGAGAATATAATCTGGATCTGGTGACGACGGCGCCGGGAGTAATTTATAAAGTATATAAGACGAACGGGGAAGTGATAGAACTGACCAATCCATCCAATCTGCCCGATCCTTCCGTAATCGAATATATGGAGGAGCCGATCGTCAGCGCGGAGATCATGGTGACGACGGAATTTATCGGCTCGATCATGGAGCTTTGTCAGGAGAGGCGGGGAAGATACCTTGGCATGGAATATATAGAAGGGACAAGAGCCTTGCTGAAATACGATCTGCCGTTAAACGAGATCATCTATGATTTTTTCGACGCGTTAAAATCCCGTTCCAGAGGGTATGCCTCTTTTGATTATGAGCTAAAAGGCTATGAGCAGGCAAATCTTGTCAAACTGGATATTCTGATCAACAAAGAGGAAGTGGACGCCCTTTCCTTTATCGTACACGCAGACAGCGCATACGAGCGGGGAAGAAAAATGTGCGAGAAGTTAAAAGACGAGATTCCGAGACATCTGTTTGAGATTCCGATTCAGGCTGCGGTAGGCGGTAAGATCATTGCCAGAGAGACGGTAAAAGCAATGCGAAAAGACGTACTGGCAAAATGTTATGGCGGCGATATTACCCGTAAGAAAAAACTTCTTGAGAAACAGAAAGAAGGAAAGAAACGGATGCGGCAGGTAGGAAATGTGGAGATTCCGCAAAAAGCGTTTATGAGCGTTTTAAAATTGGACGATGGAAAGTGATGAAGAGTTTCAGTATTTATATTCATATACCGTTTTGCGTGAAAAAATGCAGCTATTGCGACTTTTTATCCGCTCCGGCGGATGAAAGCACAAAAAGGCGCTATGTGGACAGGCTGCTTGAAGAAATGGAGAAGGCTTCTAAAGAGTACCGTGATTATGAAGCAGTCTCCGTTTTTTTCGGAGGGGGGACGCCGTCTGTTCTGACGGCGGAAGATACCGGACGGATCATGGGGCTATTGAATAAACGGTTCCGGATCCGTCCAGACGCCGAGATTACGACGGAGATAAATCCTAAAACGGCGTCTTATGAAAAGTTAAAGGCGTATTTCGATTTAGGGATGAACAGGCTGAGTATCGGCCTGCAGTCGGCGGCGGAAAAGGAACTGGCCGTTTTAGGAAGGATCCATAGCTTTCAGGATTTTTGCGAAACCTTTCATGCAGCAAGGCAGGCAGGGTTTTCTAATATCAATGTGGACATTATGTCCGCGCTGCCGGGACAGAGCGCGGAGAGCTATTCGGATACGTTAAAAAAAGTGCTTCTGCTTTCTCCGGAACATATTTCGGCTTACAGTCTGATTATCGAAGAGGGAACGCCTTTTTATGAGCGGTACCATAAAGAAGATGATTTAAGAAAGGCAGGCAAAGACCCAAGGGAGGTTCATGAGTGTGGCAACCTTTTCCCGCCCCTTCCTTCGGAAGAAGAGGAGAGGGAAATGTACGAAGAGACGGAACGGTTATTGGGGGAGTACGGCTACCGCCGGTATGAAATCTCTAATTATGCAAAGCCCGGATACGAATGTCTTCACAATACGGTGTATTGGACCGGAAAGGAATATGCAGGGTTTGGGATCGGAGCCGCGTCCTATATGGGCGGAGTACGTTTCAAAAATACGGAAAAGCTGCAGGACTATCTGAACGGCGATTTTAAAAAGGCGGAAAAGACTATGTTAAAAAAAGCAGACCGCATGGAAGAATTTATGTTTTTAGGGCTCAGGATGATAAACGGCGTATCCAGAAAAGAATTTCTGATACGGTTTGGCGTATCCATGGAGGAAGTTTATGAAGCGGCATTAAGAAAAATGGTTGAACAGGGGCTTTTAAAAATAGAAGGAGACAGGGTATTTCTCACATATAAAGGGTTGGATGTGGCCAATTATGTGATGGCGGAGTTCCTGTTAGGAGAGTAAGGAGCAGGGAAATCAGGCGAAGGAGTGCTGGAAACTAAAGCGGAAAAATGCCGCTAAAACGGCGCGAGAGCCGCGCGGCGAGTAAGGGAAAGGTATTTTTCTTACTCGATTGATAACTTCAAATAAACCAATAGCCATTAATAAATTAGCTAAAAAAGTTCAAAATTTCACAATTTTACTTTGCATTCTTGATTAAAATTGACAATTTTGTACAAAAGTACTATAATGTCTAGAGAAAAATAATATAGGAATTTAATTGTCCGGATTTTTCAATATTATACTTCAAGGAGAAAAGATAATGCAGGTACAGTCAATTAGAAATGAAGAAAAGCTTGTAAATAATATTATGTTTATTTACATTCTCGGGGTTGCGGTTTCAGGATGGGGATTCGTTATGGTTCTGTTAAACGGGGGGCTGCGGGAATGTATCTTTTTATTGTCCGGCGTATGTGCGATACTGACAAAAGTATTTGAAAAGCCTTTAGGCAGCAGGGCAAAGTATGTATATGCCTGTATTCCGCCGATCGTCGGCGCTATCACGGCTGCCGTCAGCAATACGAACGACAGCGCCGGTTATGTGTGTCTGACGCACTATTATTTTGTGGCTACGTTATTATTGGTTCCGTATTATGAGCAGAAGCTCCTCAGAGTGAGTACGATCGTGACGTTTGTAGTGAACGCGGGTATGATGATCGCCTTCCCTGCCGGATTTTTGAAACTTCATCTTCCGATCGGCTGGATTTTTACGGGGATTGTTTATTTGGTATTATTTGCGGCATGCAGTTTCATCGTTTATCGTGCGACGACGCTGTTTACCATGGTAGAAGAAAAAGAAAAAGAAGTAGAGAATGTTCTGGATTCGGTGCAGGCGCTGTCTGACAAGCTTTACAGTGCGGGAACCGCTCTTTCGCAAGTTTCCGAAAGTGAAAGCGCATCCGCCGAAGAATTGGCGGCGACCAGCGAGCAGCTGGTAGAGACCAGCGACAGGCTCGGCGCTAAGACGGACGAGAGTATGAGTAATCTTAGCGAATTAAAAGAGTGGGAGAGTGTTGTCGCCGACAATGTGGAAAAAGTGGAAATGACGTCCAAAGATCTGTTGGACAAATCCGTAGAAAATGAGAAATTATTAAACGATTTACATAAGATCAACGGCGAAGTATCGGATTCCATGAAACTTACGACAGATGTGGCGCAGAAGCTGTCCGATGCGGTCCGTGAGATCGGCGTTACCTTAAAACTGATAAGCGATATTTCGTCTTCCACTAATTTACTGGCGCTGAATGCATCCATCGAGGCGGCAAGAGCAGGAGAAGCCGGAAGAGGGTTTGCGGTAGTTGCGACCGAAGTGGGCGATCTTGCAAATAGTACGCAGGAATCCTTAAGAGTAGTGGAATCGGTGATTGAGCGGGTACAGCAGAACGTAAAGGAAATCACGGCTCATGTAGAGGAGAATTTCTCGAAACTGGGTACGCAGAATGAATATTTTTCAAATGTATTTAAGAGTATGCAGGATATGACGGCATTGCTCAACGTATCGGTCAGCGCGATCCAGACGATGGGAGATACTTATAATAAGCAGTCCGAAGTAATCGAAAGAACGGTATCGATCAATCAGGATATTGCAGAAAATATCAGGAATGAAAACGAACAGTTCAATTCCATCAATACCATGGCTGAAAGCAACGCAAACGATACTGCCGAAGTGGCGAAACAGGCCGGCGTGATCAATGAAATGGTAGATGAAATGAGCAGGCTGCTTAAAAGAGAAGAATAAAGAGTAAGAGCAGGTTTACGGTTTAAAGCCGCCGCCCGGACGGAAACTGGGCGGCGGTATTTTTGACCGCACCGGAAAAGCCGGCTGGAAAAAGTTGGTTTGGAGTATATTGACATATAAATAAGTGTGTGTATAATGAATATATAAATCATATTAAACCTAGAGAAAAACTATGGAATAAAGTACTTGCCGCAAACTACGGACTGAATGATGGTTCTGAATAGTGAAGAGGCGAGGAAAGGGAGAAAGTGTGAAGAAAATTTTTAAGTCTGCTGAAGCGGACAGATGGGAGCAAAGATGAGTAAGATTAACGAGAGCGCATTGGAATTAATCGGGAGGACGCCGTTATTGAGATTGAACGGTTATTCTAAGAAAGCGGGAGTGACGCAGGCCACTATTCTGGCAAAACTGGAATATCTGAATCCGGCCGGTTCGGTAAAGGACAGGGTTGCGCTGTCCATGATCGAAGACGCCGAAGAAAAGGGGATATTGAAAGAAGGGGCTACTATCATTGAGCCGACCAGCGGCAATACGGGGATCGGGCTTGCAGCGGTAGCGGCGGCCAAAGGTTATCATGCCATTTTGACTTTACCGGATACAATGAGCATGGAGAGAAGAAATCTGTTAAAGGCTTATGGCGCCGAACTGGTGCTTACGGAAGGGGCCAAGGGAATGCAGGGAGCCATAGATAAGGCGGAAGAGTTGAAACAATCTATCGAAGGCGCGGTCATTCTCGGACAGTTTGTAAACCCTGCGAATCCGGCAGTACACAAAAAGACGACCGGACCGGAGATCTGGGAGCAGACGGACGGCAGGGTGGATATTTTTGTGGCAGGAGTAGGCACGGGCGGGACGATCACGGGCATAGGAGAATTTTTGAAGGAAAAAGATCTTAATATTAAAATTGTGGCGGTGGAACCGGCGGAGAGCGCCGTTTTGTCGGGAGGATCCTCCGGGCCGCATAAGATACAGGGGATCGGCGCCGGTTTCATTCCGGAAACGTTAAACGTTTCCGTATATGACGAGATCATACGGATTGAAAACGAAGACGCGTTTAAGGAAGGAAAGGCGTTTGCGGTGAGCGAAGGGATCCTTGTAGGCATTTCTTCCGGCGCGGCATTGAAAGCGGCGGGGATTTTGGCTGCCAGACCGGAAAATAAAGGCAAGGTCATCGTAGTTCTTCTGCCTGACAGCGGAGACAGATATTTGTCTACGCCGTTGTTTGCCGGGTGACCGGCAGTAGAAAGGCGTCGATCGTTAAAAGGTTTTTGCCGGTTTTAGAAAAAAATGCACAAAAAAACAGCCCTCATAGCTTGTCAGTATTAACAAAAATGCGGAAAAATTAAAAGAAAAGCTAACAAAATGATTTTGAAGGTGTTACAATAATGAATAAGAAGGGGAAGATGTAAGGAAAGGAGCATTTTAATGTGGTTGTTGTGCCAAAGGCACAGAAAGAGATGAGGGAACGCATGTTTGAAAAAGGTGAGTATATTGTTTATGGGACAACGGGTGTCTGCGAGATCACGGATATTAAGACGATGGATATCAAGGGAGTGCCTAAGGACAAGTTATTCTATGTGTTAATGCCGTATAACCATCACAGCAGTACGATCTTTACACCGGTAGACAATACAAAGACAGTCATGAGAAAAGTGATTACGAAAGAGCAGGCGCAAAAGATTATTGACGGTATGCCTGAGGCGGAAGAATTATATTTTCCAAATGAGAAACTTAGAGATGAAAAATATAAAGAATGTATCAAAAGCTGTGATTGTCAGGCCTTGATAAAGGTAATAAAAACACTTTATTTAAGACGGGAAGAGAAGCTTGCGCAGGGTAAGAAATTTGCCGCTTCTGACGAGCGGCATTTAAAGCTGGCGGAAGAAAACTTATATTCCGAATTGTCGTTGGCGCTTGGAATAGACAGAAAAAAAGTACAAAACGATATTAAAGAAAAATTAGATGTTTTTACGCTTGCATAAGCGGTATCATAAGACAAATAAATGGTTATAAGCGGGTCAGACGCAATAGGATAAGATAGGAAAAGGAGATATTATTTTGAACGGGGAAAATAATGTCTCTTTTTTATGGGCAGGGGAAAGGTATTTCTTCTATCCGGTTGCATACGGATACGGAAAAAGAAAATGCGGGGCCGAAGGCGTTGGTATTGCAAAAGGGCGGTTTTTATAGTATGATGCTTTCAGGGCATATTTGAAACAAATCATTACATTTTGCTATTAATTTTAAGTGTATCTGATGAAGTGGACAGACGGGGATAAAATGGAAAAATTAGGGAGAAATGATAAATGCTGGTGCGGAAGCGGGAAAAAATATAAACAGTGCCATTGTGCAATGGATGAGAAAATCGCCTCTTATGCGATTGCAGGGCATATGGTTCCGGAACGTGAGATGATCAAAAATCCGCAGCAGATCGAAGGAATAAGAAAGAGCGGCGAGATCAATATAGCGGTTCTTGACTATGTGGCTGAAAATATAAGACTTGGAATGTCAACGGAAGAGATTGACCAGATGGTATACAAGAAAACCAAGGAGTTAGGGGGGATTCCGGCGCCATTACATTATGACGGATTTCCTAAAAGCGTATGCACCTCAAAGAATAATGAAGTCTGCCACGGTATTCCGTCGCCGGATATTTTTCTTGAGGATGGAGACATTATCAATGTGGATGCCTCTACAATATATAACGGTTATTTTTCGGATTCTTCCAGAATGTTCTGCATTGGAAATGTGAGCGAAGAGAATAAAAGATTGGTGGAGGCAGCTAAAAAGGCTGTGGAAACAGGGCTTTCGGAAGTGGCTCCTTATCATTTTATCGGCGATATGGGACAGGCGATTCAGGATTATGTAAATGCTAACGGATATTCGGTAGTGCTTGACCTTGGAGGACACGGAGTAGGGCTTGCATTTCATGAAGAGCCGATGATCACCTATATAGGGCCAAGAGGGACGGAAATGCTGATGGTTCCGGGAATGGTGTTTACGATAGAACCGATGATCAACAGAGGAAAAAAAGAAGTATACATTGACGAAGAGAGTGATTGGATCGTGCTCACAGAAGACGGTTCCATGTCGGCACAGTGGGAAGTGACCGTATTGGTAACGGAGAACGGTTACGAAGTGCTGGCATATTAAAAAGGCTATTTTAAGAGCGGCCGGTAAGGAAAGAAAAAGCAGTGCCGGCAGGCAGGACGGTGAAAAACGGCGGGTGTAGGCAGGGAAAGGAGTGCAGATGGACGTATTAGTATTTGGAGGAACCCGGTTTTTCGGGGTCTGTTTGGTGGAAAAACTTTTGGAAAGAGGCCATAAGGTAACGATCGCTACGAGAGGGCTTACTCCGGATCCTTTCGGAGACAGGGTGAAAAGGCTGGTGGTGGACCGAGGCGATGAAGAAGGGCTCGCTTCAGTCTTTAAAGAAAAAGAATATGACTGTATCTGCGATAATATCTGCTATGCATCGAAAGACGTAAAAAGATTGTTGGATGTGGCAAGGTGCAAGCGCTATATTCTGACCTCCACCATGTCCGTTTATCCGGCGCAGGTCTGGGGGACGGATATGAAAGAAGAAAAATTCAATCCGCTCTTATATCCGTTAAAATGGTATGAAAGAAGGGATGCTCTTTATGACGAAACAAAGAGGCAGGCTGAGGCGGCGCTTTTTCAGGTCTATGCCGATAGGAATGCGGCGGCAGTCAGGTTTCCTTATGTGATCGGCAGAGAAGATTATACAAAACGGCTTCAATTCTATGTGGAGCATGTTTTGGAACAAAGGCCGATGTATATTGATAATCTGCAGGATCAGATGAGTTTTATACCGGCGGAAGAAGCGGGCGGATTCCTTGCATGGATGGTAGAGAATCAGGAAACGGGCTGCTTTAATGCGGCAAGCGACGGTACGGTGTCGGTCGCGGAGATTCTTTCTTATGTGGAAAAGAAAAGTGCAAAGAAAGCCGTTCTTGACCAAGACGGGGAAAAAGCGCCCTATAACGGGACGGACGCGTATTCCATAAATACGCAGAAAGCCCAAAAAGCAGGATTCCATTTCCGATGCCTGAACGATTTTTTGCCGGAGCTGTTAGATTATTATATGTGAATCATAAGAAAAATAAGGAAAATTATACGGAAAAGCCGGAAAAAGCCTTGCATTTTTATGATGACAGTGATATACTGACAAAGAATTGAATACTATTTACTAGATGAGAGTGGACGGCGTTCCACTCTTTCTTGTTTGTGTAAATAAAGATTATTTACATATAATGCGGAAAGGAAAAGGTGGAAATGTCCAAAAGAGAGACATATGAAAGAAAAACGGAGGAACTTTTAAATCCCATTGCACAGGAAAACCATGTAGAGATTTATGATGTGGAGTATGTGAAGGAAGGAAACGAATGGTTTTTAAGGGCCTACATTGATAAAGAAGGCGGCGTGGACATTGACGACTGCGTGGCGGTAAGCCGGAGCTTATCCGACAGGCTGGACGACGAAGATTTTATAGATGAAGCGTATACATTAGAAGTAAGCAGTCCGGGACTGGGAAGGGCTTTAAAGAAAGACAGACATTTCGAAAAAAGCCTTGGCGAAGAAGTGGAAATAAAGATCTATAAACCGATAGACGGTCAAAAGGAATTTTCAGGTATCTTAAAAGAATACGATGCGGATACCGTTACAATAGAAATAGAGGGACAAACAAAAGTTTTTGCAAAAGCGGATGTGGCAGTAGTCCGTCTTGCACTTGATTTTTAATCAGGAGGGTAAAGGAAAATGAATAAGGAATTAATGGAAGCACTGGACATTTTGGAGAAGGAGAAGGAGATCAGCAAAGATACCCTTTTTGAGGCAATCGAGAATTCTCTGATTACGGCATGTAAGAATCACTTTGGAAAATCAGATAATATCAAAGTGGAGATCAACAGAGAAACATGCGACTTTCTTTGCTATGCGGAAAAAGAAGTGGTGGAAGAGGTGGAGGACGATTGCCTGCAGATTTCTTTGGAGGATGCAAGAGAAATTTCCCAAAAGGCAGCGCTTGGAGATATTCTTCATGTAGAGATCAAGTCAAAAGAATTCGGACGTATCGCGACTCAGAACGCTAAAAACGTTATTTTGCAGAAGATACGGGAAGAGGAAAGAAGCGTTATCTATAATCAGTATTTTGAAAAAGAAAAAGATGTAGTAACGGGTGTAGTGCAGCGTTATGTGGGAAAGAACATCAGCATCAATTTAGGAAAAGCGGATGCGATTTTAAACGAGAGCGAGCAGGTAAAAGGAGAAGTTTTCAGGCCTACCGAAAGGATCAAGGTATATATTTTAGAAGTGAAGAATACACCTAAAGGACCGAGGATATTGGTAAGCCGTACCCATCCCGAACTTGTAAAACGTCTGTTTGAGTCGGAAGTTGCGGAAATCAACGATGGAACGGTGGAGATCATGAGTATTGCCAGAGAGGCAGGCAGCCGTACTAAGCTCGCCGTCTGGTCCAACGATCCGAACGTAGACGCGGTGGGCGCATGTATCGGTTCTTCGGGAGCAAGGGTAAACGCCATCGTGGAAGAACTCCGGGGAGAAAAGATCGACATTGTGGAGTGGGATGAAAATCCGGGTAATCTGATTCAAAATGCACTGTCTCCTGCTAAAATCGTGGCCGTTTTTGCAGATCCGGACGAAAAAACGGCGAAGGTAGTCGTTCCCGATTACCAGCTTTCCTTAGCTATCGGAAAAGAAGGACAGAACGCAAGGCTTGCGGCCAGACTGACCGGATATAAGATCGATATCAAAAGCGAAACGCAGGCAAAGGATGCGCCGGGATTCCGTTATGAGGATTATATGGATGAATTTGAGGATTATGAGGATTACGAAGAATACGAAGGCGGGTATGAAGAGTATGAAGCGGAAGTTCCCGTAGAGGGCGAAGGAGAAGCGCAAGAGGAATAAAAAAGCGACAGGCAGGAAGGGAAGTGTAAAATGGGAAAAAAAATCCCTTTAAGGCAATGCGTCGGCTGCGGTGAAATGAAAAGCAAGAAAGAAATGATGCGGGTATTAAAAACTGCACAAGGACCCATTGTGTTAGATGTAACCGGTAAAAAAAATGGAAGAGGGGCTTACCTTTGTTTATCTGAGGAATGTTTGAAAAAGGCCAGAAAAAATAAAGGATTGGAACGTTCTTTCAAAATGAGTATTCCCGAAGAGGTTTACGAGAGTCTTAAAAAGGAGTTTGAAGAGCTTGAGTCAAGATAAAGTGTTATCGCTATTGTCCATTGCAGCGAAAGGACGAAATGCAGTAAGCGGTGAATATGCCGTGGAGAGTACGGTAAAAGCGGGAAAAGCTTTTTTGGTAATGATAGCCGCGGATGTTTCAAATAATACAAAGAAAATGTTTACGAATATGTGTGATTTTTACAAGGTACCTATTGTTTCTTACGGAACCAAGGTAGAGCTGGGGCATGCGATCGGCAAAGAATTCAGGGCATCTTTAGCGGTAACGGACGAGGGACTTGCAAAGACGATCATAAATAAACTGGAAACTCATGAAGAATAAGACGGAGGTAGTGAGTATGGCAAAAATAAAAGTACATGAACTTGCGAAAGAGTTAGAGAAACAAAGCAAAGAAATAATTGCTTTTTTACAGGATAAAGGAATAGAAGCAAAGGCAGCGCAGAGCAGTTTGGCGGAAGATGCGGCGGAGATCGTACGCAGGCATTTTGGGAAGGGAACTGCTGACGAAGCCGGAAAGGAAAGTGCAAAGATTAAAAAGGAAAACATGACAGGAAAAACGGAGGAGGGCGGCGTACGGCAGGCAGCGTCTAAGATGCCGGAAACGCAAAAACCAGCGCAGCAATCATCCGAAACGCAGCAGCCTGCCCAAATGGCAGAGGCATCCAGAACGCCGGAGCCAGCTTCGCAGCCAGAGTCAGCTCCGCAGCCAGAGTCAGCTCCGCTGCCTCGGAAAAAGAAGAAAATCATTTTTGTTAGTAATCCGGGAAATTCTAAGATGCCTTCGGGACAAAGGCCGCCTGCATCTACGGCAATGCGCCAGACGGCGAAACCGGCGGCAAAACCTGTGCCGAAGCCGGTACCAAAGCCGGCGCCGAAAACAGAGGAGAAGAAAGAAGTATCAGGAGTATCGAAAGAGGTTATGACAGAACCCAAGAAAGAGGCCGAAGCTGTAAAACCTGTACAGGCGGCAGAACAGACGGCCAAAACGGAAAACAGAGCGGAAAAAGTTATGGAACCGAAAACGGAAACGGCGAAGGAATCCGCAGTGCAGGCAGCAAGTGCGGAAAAGAAGGAAGAAAGAGTGAATGCTCCGGATAAACAGCCGGTAAACCGCACAGACTATCAGGGCAGAAATAATAACGCCGGCAGCAATGCAAACAATAGAGGCGGTTTTCAGGACAGAAACAACAGAAACGGTTATCAGGACAGAGGAAACGGCGCAAACCGCAGCAATTACCATGACAGAAACGATCGGAACGACAGAGGAGACAGAAGCGGGAATAATAACCGGAACGGATATCAGAATAGGAACAACAATGGCGGAAGGACACAAAATGCAGACAGGGCACAGGGGAACGGCAGACCGGGCTTTGGCAATTCTTCGGGCGGCCGGACGAATTCTTTTTTTGGTCAGGGCAATAACCGTACTTTCGGAAATAATGACCGTGACAGAAGAGGCGCTGGAGGGCAGGACAATAAGTTCAGAAAGCAGGGAGCAAGTAAAGGATTTATGTCAGAGGCTCCAATCAAAGATACCGAAAAGCACAGAGATGAAGAGAAGCGCAGAATCAGTCAGGAAAAAGATAAACGCTCTAAAAAAGATCTGATTTATGAAGAGGACGACAGTGCAAAACTGAATAAAAATAAGGCGGGCAGATTTATCAAGCCCGAAAAAAAGGTAGAGGTAGTGGAGGAACAGATCAAGGTCATTACCATACCGGAATCCCTGACGATCAAAGAACTTGCAGACAAGATGAAGCTGCAGCCTTCCGCGATCATCAAGAAGCTGTTCCTGCAGGGGCAGATCGTAACGGTGAATTCAGAGATCTCTTTTGAAGATGCAGAAAACATTGCCATTGATTATGAGATTATTTGTGAAAAAGAAGTCAAAGTCGATGTGATTGAAGAACTGTTAAAAGAGGATGAAGAAGCGGAAGAAGATATGGTGAGCAGGCCGCCCGTCATCTGCGTTATGGGGCATGTCGACCATGGTAAGACTTCTCTTCTCGATGCGATCCGTAAGACCAATGTGACCGACAGGGAAGCAGGGGGGATTACCCAGCATATCGGCGCTTATACCGTCAGCGCAGGAGGAAAGCAGATCACTTTCCTTGATACGCCGGGACATGAAGCGTTTACGGCAATGCGTATGAGAGGCGCAAATTCTACCGACATTGCGATTCTGGTAGTGGCGGCGGACGACGGCGTTATGCCTCAGACCATAGAGGCGATCAACCATGCGAAAGCGGCAGGGATCGAGATCATTGTTGCGGTAAATAAGGTCGATAAACCCAATGCCAATATTGACAGGGTAAAACAGGAAATGACGGAACATGAGCTGATCCCGGTGGATTGGGGCGGAAGTACGGAATTTGTTCCGGTATCCGCAAAATCAGGCGAAGGGATCGATACGTTACTGGAAACGATCCTTCTTACGGCAGAGATCATGGAACTGAAAGCAAATCCGAACAGAAGGGCAAGAGGTCTTGTGATAGAGGCGGAGCTGGATAAAGGCCGCGGTCCCGTGGCAACCGTACTGGTGCAAAAAGGCGTGCTGCATGTGGGAGATTTTGTATCCGCAGGCGCAAGCCATGGTAAAGTAAGGGCAATGGTAGACGACAAAGGAAGGCGCGTCAAAGAAGCAGGACCGTCTACACCGGTGGAAATTTTAGGTCTTTCCGACGTACCGAGCGCAGGCGAGGTCATCATTGCGCATGAAAATGATAAAACGGCAAAATCCTATGCGGAGACATATCTTTCACAGAATAAAGAAAAGATGCTGGAGGAGACGAAGACCAAAATGTCGCTGGACGATCTGTTTACCCAGATTCAGGCAGGCAATTTAAAAGAACTGAACCTGATCGTAAAAGCGGATGTACAGGGCAGCGTGGAGGCGGTAAAGCAAAGCCTTGTGAAGCTTTCCAACGAAGAGGTCGTGGTAAAATGCATTCATGGCGGCGTAGGCGCTATCAACGAATCGGATGTGAGCCTTGCCTCCGCTTCCTCGGCAATCATTATCGGATTTAACGTGCGTCCCGACGCAACCGCTAAGACGGTGGCAGAAAGAGAAGGGGTGGACGTCAGACTGTATAAAGTCATCTATCAGGCTATTGAAGATGTAGAAGCGGCAATGAAGGGTATGTTAGATCCTATCTTTGAGGAGAGAGTGATCGGACACGCGGAAGTGCGCCAGATCTTTAAAGCCTCCGCTGTCGGCAACATAGCTGGATCTTATGTGCTGGACGGCGTATTTGAAAGAGGCTGTAAAGTGCGTATCTCAAGAGAGGGCGAGCAGATCTATGAAGGGGAACTGGCTTCTCTGAAGAGATTTAAAGACGATGTAAAAGAAGTGAAAGCCGGATTTGAGTGCGGGCTTGTATTTGCAGGCTTTGACCAGATGCAGGAACTCGATATCGTGGAGGCTTACAAGATGGTGGAAGTGCCAAGACAGTAAGAAAACGGCTAAGACCGATCACGATCCGGTCAGCGCAGGAGCCGTGCGCAGCGGTATAAACCTGCATGACGGATCTGCGCGCTAAGAAAGGGGCATGGCTATATGAGAAAGAACAGTGTGAAAAACACAAGGATCAACGGCGAGGTGCAAAGGGCATTGGCGGATATTATAAGAGGCGGTATCAAAGATCCCCGCATCAGTCCGCTCACCAGCGTAGTTGCCGCCGAAGTAGCGCCGGATCTAAAGACCTGTAAAGCATGGATCAGTGTGCTGGGAGACGAGAAAGCGGTGGAAGATACGCTTGCCGGGCTAAACAGTGCGACAGGCTATATAAAAGGGCAGCTTGCCAAAAAGATCAATTTAAGAAATACACCGGACATTCGTTTTATTATGGATCAGTCGATTGCTTATGGCGTTTCCATGTCAAAATTAATTGATGATGTGAACAAGAATATTCCGGATAGAAAAGAAGATGGTGAAGATGATTAATATTTTAGAAGAATGTAAAAATGCAAAAGCGATCGGTATCGGCAGTCATTTAAGGCCGGACGGAGATTGTGTGGGCGCCTGCATGGGACTGTATTTATACTTGCAAAAAGAACTGCCCGAGGCAGAGATCGACGTATTTATGGAACAGCCTGCAGAGATCTTTTCCTGTATCGAAGGCGTGGAACGGATCAGGACTGATTTTCAATCCCAAAAAGAGTACGACGTATTCTTTGTACTGGATTGCGAAAAGGAGCGGACGGGAGAGGCGGAGAGATTTTTTGACAAGGCGGCAAAGACGATTAACATTGATCATCATGTGAGCAATAAGGGCAGCGCCGATCTGAACTATATCGTCCCTACCGCAAGCTCCACCTGCGAGCTTGTTTATGACTTACTTGATAAGGAAAAAATGAATGAGGCGATCGCTAAAGCGATCTATATCGGTATGATTCATGATACGGGAATCTTCCAGTATTCCAATACTTCGCCCAAAACGCTTCAGATAGCGGCGGAACTGATCTCTTATGGTTTTGATTTTTCCAAATTGATAGAAGAAACGTTTTACCAAAAGACTTATGTACAGAATCAGATTTTGGGAAGGGCGTTATTGGAAAGTATCTTATTTATGGATGGGCATTGTATCGTCAGCAGCGTAGATAAGAAAACAATGGATTTTTATCATGTAAAGCCTACCGATTTAGACGGGATCGTAAACCAATTGCGGAATACGACCGGCGTGGACTGCGCTATTTTCATGTATGAAACGGCGTCCTTGCAGTATAAAGTCAGCCTCCGTTCCAACGAAAAAGTAAATGTTGCGAAGGTTGCGGAATATTTTGGCGGCGGCGGGCATGTACGCGCGGCGGGCTGCATTCTTTCGGGTACGTTCCACGACGTGATCAATAATCTTTCTTTACATATTGAAGAACAGTTGAAGCAGGAGAACGAGCCTTGATAAACGGAATGCTGAATGTATATAAAGAAGCGGGCTTTACTTCCCACGACGTGGTCGCCAAGCTGCGGGGAATTTTAAAGCAAAAAAAGATAGGGCATACGGGGACTTTGGATCCCGATGCGGTGGGCGTACTTCCTGTGTGTCTGGGAAACGGCACCAGACTTTGCGATATGCTTGCGGATCAGAATAAAGAATATGTGGCCCTCCTGCATCTTGGCGTCATAACGGATACGCAGGATATGTCGGGAAAGGTGCTGGCACAGGGGACGGTTTCCTGCAGCGAGGAAGAGCTTAGGCAGGCGGCGTTTTCCTTTCTGGGAGAATACGGGCAGATTCCGCCGATGTATTCCGCCCTTAAGGTAAACGGAAAAAAGCTTTACGAGCTGGCGAGGGAAGGAAAGGAAATAGAAAGAAAACCAAGAACCGTCACAATAAAGGAGATCGAGATCCTTTCTGTGGAACTGCCCTTTGTTAAAATGAGAGTGGAATGTTCAAAGGGAACCTATATCCGTACCCTTTGCCATGATATCGGAGCGAAACTTGGCTGTGGCGGCGCAATGGAAGAGCTGACCAGAACAAGGGTCGGGAGTTTTGTTTTAGAGGATGCGCTCACCCTGTCCGAAATAGAGCAGATGGTTCATGGAGGAGAGGGGTTGGCACAAAAGATCGTTCCTGTGGATTTTGTATTTCAGGAGTTTCCGAAAGCGGTAGTTAAGAGTCCGTTCCGGAAACGGATCGATAACGGTAATTTTCTTCTTCCGGACCAGATCAAGATAAAAGAAGGAACGTTTTCCAAAAAGGACAAAGAACAGTACCGGATCTATAATGACGAAGAGGTATTCTGCGGGATCTATGAATATCGGGAAAAGGAACGGCAGTTAAAACCGGTAAAGATGTTTCCCTGTAATTGATGCGGCAGTAAGGAAAGCTATGCAGATTATTCAAAAAACGACAGAATTTTATATAAAAGAAAAGACGGCGGCGGCAATCGGAAAATTTGACGGGATACACAGAGGTCATGAGAAACTGCTGGAAAAGATTTTGGAGCAGAAAAAGAAGGGGATGAAAGCGGCAGTGTTTACTTTCGATCCGCCCCCTGCCTGGTTTTTCGGACGGGAGAAAACAAAGGAGCTGACGACCAGACGGGAAAAAGAAGAGATATTTGAGGCAATGGGAATCGATATCCTGATCGAGTTCCCTTTAAGAGAAGAAACGGCTTCTATGAGTCCCGAAGATTTTGTAAAAGAAGTACTTGTGCAGAGGATGAACGTGGCCTATCTGGCGGCGGGAACGGATTTGTCCTTTGGCTACCGGGGAGCGGGAAACGCAAAGCTTTTAAAGGAACTTTCCGGACAATATGGTTTTGAAACGGAGATCGTGGAAAAGGTCTGTTACAACGAAAGAGAGATCAGTTCTTCTTATATCAGGGAAGAGATTGAAAAGGGCAATATGGAAAACGCGGCGGTCATGATCGGAAAGCCATATTCCGTATCGGGAACCGTGGAATACGGGAACCAGCTGGGCAGGACGATTTCTATGCCGACGGTCAATCTGATTCCGGAAGAGTCAAAACTTTTACCGCCTTACGGCGTTTATTTTTCCAAAGTTCTTCTGGAGGATCGGTATTACTGCGGCGTTACGAATATCGGTTTAAAGCCTACGGTAAGCGATAAGCCGGTTCCCGGTGTGGAAACTTATATTTATGATTTTGAAGAAGAGATCTATCATAAAAAGATTACGGTTTTTTTGGAGCATTTCAGGAGGCCGGAGAAAAAGTTTGCAGGAGTGGAACAGTTGAAAGAACAGCTTATGGAAGATAAGAAAGCCGGAAGAGAATATTATTCCGGGAATACAGGCCGGGGCTGACCCATAAAATCCATTTTGGCGATTCAGGTTTTGAACGGCTTTCACAGGGCGGTTTTTTATAGGAGTAAAATAAATATAAATGTAAAAAAATATGTCGGTTTAGTGCGAAGAAGGTACTTAACTGGCATATTTTGTTTTATTTGGAAATAAGAAAATGCAGAGGTAAGTGTTGACACGGCGGTAGTAGCTTGCTATAATAACCATGTAATATATGTAATAAATTTGTAATAAATAGCAAAAGAATGAAACATATAAGAAACATAAACGGTAACAAGTTATGGAAAGAATACGGATAGGAGCAGCCATGAAAAGAAAATTAGCAAAGACCACTACATTTGTTTTAGGAGTTATGTTTTTGGCAAGCCCTTTACATACGCAGGCAGCCCAGACGGATACGTTAGTCAAAAACACCTTATCCGATCCGGTAGGCGTAGCGTCGCTTATGCAGCCCGGTATGACGGAGGACGAGTATATACAGACCGCCAACGATGCGCAGGAGAGCTTTTGGGGATATACGAATATCGGGATCGCACAGGTGGATAATAATCTGAATATCCGCGAAACGCCGGATGAGTCAGGAAAACTTGTGGGAAAACTTCCGAAAGACGCAGCCTGTGAGATTTTAAGTACGGAAGGAAATTGGGCATACATCCATTCCGGAAAAGTGGACGGTTATGTCAGCATGGATTATCTTTTGACAGGCGTGGATGCCAAATTAAAAGCAAGAGAGCTTGTAAAGACGGTTGCTACCGTTACGACGGACGCATTAAAGATCCGTGAAGAGCCGAATACGGAATGCGGCGTACTGACGCTTGTTCCTATGGGAGAAGAGCTGGAAGTCGTAGAAGTATTGGACGGCTGGGTAAAGATCAATCTGGACGGTGAAGACTATTATGTTTCGGCGGATTATGTGGAGGTAGGGGAAAAGCTGGAAACGGCGGTCACCATGACGGAACTTTTATATGGACAGGGCGTTTCCGATCTTCGCGTAGACCTTTGCCAGTATGCAAAACAGTTCCTTGGAAATCCTTATGTATGGGGTGGTACAAGCTTAACGAACGGTGCGGACTGTTCCGGTTTTGTTTTAAGCGTATATAAGAATTTCGGATATACATTGCCGCATTATTCAGGATCGCAGGCTAATATGGGTACGAAGATATCCTTATCGGAAGCCCAGCCCGGAGATCTGATCTTTTACGGCAAAAACGGTACGATCAATCATGTGGCGATCTACATCGGGAACGGACAAGTTATCCATGCCAGCAGTCCGACGACCGGAATCCGTATTTCCAACAGCCAATACCGTACACCGTTAAAGGTAGTGAAGATTCTTCCGTAACGGGGAAACGGAATTGCGGGTTTCTATGGCATTACAATAAAAAAGCGACGTTGTGCCGCTCCTGCCGGAGCGCATAACGTCGCTTTTTGCTGCCGGTCCGCTGCAAAATCTGTGTGCATTAGCAGGCCGGACTAAACTGGCTGTTATATAAAGAAGCATAAAAACCGTTTTTCTTAAGCAGTTCTTCGTGGTTTCCCTGTTCAATGATATCTCCGTCCTTCATGACAAGGATCACGTCAGCCTCCTTGATGGTGGAAAGCCTGTGTGCTACGATGAAGCTGGTACGGCCTTTCATCATTTCCTCAAAGGCCTTTTGGATCCGGATCTCCGTTCTGGTATCGATAGAAGAGGTTGCCTCGTCCAAGATCAGCATGGGCGGCAGTGTCAGCATAACCCGGGAGATACATAAAAGCTGTTTCTGCCCTTGGGAAAGATTGCCGCCGTCCTCGGAGATGACAGTATCATATCCGTCGGGCATCCGTTTGATAAAGCTATGGGCGTGCGCCGCTTTTGCAGCGGCAATGATTTCTTCTTCCGTGGCCTCCGGTTTTCCGTAGCAGATATTTTCCCTTATGGTGCCGGATTTTAACCATGTTTCCTGCAAAACCATGCCGTAATTTTTTCGCAGGCTGTCGCGGGTCATTTCCGTAACGGGTATGCGGTCCACACGGATGTTTCCGTTTTTAACATCGTAAAAACGCATGAGAAGATTGATAAGGGTACTTTTCCCGCAGCCGGTGGGTCCTACGATGGCAATGCGCTGTCCGGGTTTTACATGGAGATTCAGATCGGTGATCAGTTTTTGTTCGTGGGTGTAGGAAAAGGCCACATGCTCCAGATCTACGCTGCCCTGCGCATGAGCGAGCGTTTTGGCATCGGCAGCGTCCGGCAGCTGGGCAGGCTCTGCCATCAGTTCGAATACGCGTTCCGCACAGGCAAAGGCATTCTGCAATTCGGTGACTACACCGGAAATTTCGTTAAAGGGTTTTGTATATTGGTTGGCATAACTTAAAAAGCAGGAGAGCTGTCCCACGCTCAGCCTGTGGTTGACCGCCAGCAATGCTCCTACAATGGCGACGCCCGCATAAACAAGCCCGTTTACGAACCGGGTGGCGGGGTTGGTGATGGAGGAAAAGAAGATTGCCTTTACGCTGCAGTCCTGCAGTTCTTTGTTGATCGTATCAAATCGTTCCTGCGCCCTTTTTTCATATCCGAAAGCCTGCAGGATTTTTTCATTTCCGACCATTTCGTCCGTCAGGGATGTAAGACGGCCTCTTGTTTCCGACTGTTTGTGAAACATGGAAAAAGTCCGTTTTGCGATAAAGCTTGCTACGAATAAAGAAACCGGAGTTAAGAGGACAACGACAAGAGTAATGCTCACGTTTACCGACAGCATGAAAAACAAAGTGCCGACGATGGTCACAACGCCGGAAAAGAGCTGTGTAAAGCCCATGAGCAGGCCGTCGGAAAACTGATCCACATCGGATACGATCCGGCTTAAAATATCGCCGTGCTGTTTAGAATCGATATATTTCAGCGGCAGTTCTTCCAAATGATTGAACGCCCGTATCCGGATCTCTTTTACGGCCTGATAAGTAATCCGGTTATTGCAAAGATTCATAAACCACTGCGCGGCGGCGGTAATAAGGATAATGATCCCCATCTTCCGTAATAAGGGAAAGAGATTTGTAAAATCTACGTTTCCGGCATCGATAATGAGATCGATCGCTTCTCCGGTAAGTACCGGAATATATAAAGTAAGTACTACCGTCAGGATCGCCAGTAAAAAAGAGAGTACGACAAAAAACATATGGGGCCTGATCAAATGGAGTACTTGCTTTATCGTTGCTTTTTTCACAGTATTTTGTTTCGTTTTCATGCGCCTATTACCTCCTCTTTCGATAACTGGGACAGACAGATCTCACGATACACGTCGCATTGTTCCAGCAATTCTTTGTGCGTGCCGAAGCCAGCCGCTTTGCCGTCGTCCAGCACAAGAATCTTATCCGCATCTTTGATCGTAGTAGCACGTTGGGAGACGATAAGGACCGTGCAGTTTCTGGTGTTTTCATGCAGCGCTTTTCTAAGCGCGGCGTCCGTTGCAAAATCCAAAGCGGAGGCGCTGTCGTCCAAAATCAGAAATTCCGGACTGCCGACCAAAGCCCTCGCGATAGTGAGACGCTGTTTTTGACCGCCGGAAAGGTTGGTGCCTCCCTGCTCCACAAAAGCGTCCAGTCCTTCTTTTTTGTTTTTTACAAAATCATAAGCCTGCGCCGTTTTCAGCGCTTGTATGATTTCTTCTTCCGATGCGTCTTCCTTGCCGAAACGGATATTTTCCCGTATGGAACCTTTGAAAAGAACGGCCCGCTGAGGGACGATGCCGAATTTGGAACGCAGCGCATGGATAGGAAAATCCTTTACATTGACGCCGTTGATCATAACTTCGCCTTTTTCCACGTCATAAAACCGGGGCAGCAGATTGGCCAAAGTGGATTTTCCCGAACCCGTACCGCCGATGATACCGAGAGTTTCTCCCTTTTTTACGGAGAAATCAATATCTTCGAGAGAATATTCTTTCGAGCCTCCGTAAGCGAAAGAAATGTGTTTGAATACAATGGCATCTTCCTGATTTTTGGTTTCTGGGACTGCCGAAGCCGATGAAGTAATGCTGGGGCTTAAATCGAATATTTCGTTTAAGCGGTTGGCGCAGGCAAGCGATTTGGTAATGTTGATGATCAGGTTAGCAAGTTTGATCAGTTCTACAAGGATCTGGGACATATAATTGACAAGGGCGATCACCGCTCCCTGCGTAATGATGCCTTCGTCTACCTGTAGTCCGCCGATCCAAATGATTGCGATCAGGGCCGCGTTTACAATGATATAAGTAACCGGGTTTAAAAAGGCCGATATTTTTCCTACAAAGACCTGCAGTTTCATCAGGGAGGCATTGGTATCTTCAAAAGTCTCGATCTCATGCTTTTGTCTGCATACGGAACGGATCACCCGGACGCCGTTTAAGTTTTCTCTGGTGATAAGGAGAACTTTATCAAGCTGTCTTTGTACTTTCTTATACAAAGGAATGCTTGCGGCCATAATACCGAAAACAACGAGAGCCAAAAGCGGGATGGCGACCACAAAAACAAGGGCGGCCTTTACGTCGATCGTAAAAGCCATGATCATGGCGCCTGCCACAATGAAGGGAGAACGGAGGAAGAGCCTGAGGACAAGATTGACGCCGGACTGGATCTGATTGATATCGCTGGTCATCCTTGTCACGAGGGTGGAAGTCCCCGTTTTATCGATCTCTTCGTAGGAAAGAGAGTTGATATGTGAAAACAGTTCTTTTCTGAGCGCGGAGCCGAAGCCGACCGCCGCTTTGGCAGCGAAATATTGTGCCGTTAACGAACAGGCAAGCCCGACGATTCCAAGCAGGATCAGGATACATCCCATTTTCCCGATATATCCCATGTCCTCATTTATAATACCTATGTCGATGATATTGGCGATCACCAGAGGAACGAAGAGTTCAAAGCTTGCCTCTAACATTTTAAAGAGGGGGGCAATGACGCTTTCTTTTTTGTAATTTTTTAAATAACGCAGTAATTTTTTCATTGTTACAGATAAGCTCCTTTCTAAATCCGCCGCTGCCTTAAGGGGAGTATTTTTATAAATGCCCATGCAGGCATACAATAAATAAATTTTTATTATGCCGCGTTTTTCACTGCCCATATATTATACTGGAGGATTTTGATATGGACAAGTATATTTATGATAAATCGAACATAAATCAAAGGATGGAAAATAATAAATATCGGGAAATTTATCATTTACAATTTAGAGGACAATGTGTTATACTATACCAGTATGAAATTCAGCCGATGCTCAGAGGAAGGAAACTCCGACCTTATCTTAGTATCCGGTGTTTGAAAAGAAGGAGGAAAGTAATCATGATTTCAAAGGAAAAGAAAACTGCCATTATTCAAGAGTATGCGAGAACGGAAGGGGATACCGGTTCACCGGAGGTACAGATCGCGGTATTAACGGCAAGGATTCAGGAGCTTACGGATCATTTAAAGGATAATCCGAAGGATCATCACTCAAGGAGAGGTTTGCTGAAAATGGTTGGTCAGAGAAGAGGTTTACTCGACTATTTAAAGAAAACCGATATTGAAAGATACCGTACTTTGATTGGAAAGCTTGGAATCAGAAAGTAATCATTTTGATAAAAAAGGCGGCGTTAGAGTTGGACTCACCGCCTTTTTTCTATAAAACTACAAGGAAAGGGCAGAAGAGAGCATCCGAGACCACTGACAGGGATATTTGCATGGAGATATTTTTGTCAGTAGTTTCGGCATCTTCTGTCTGACTAAAATTCAGCAAAGGAGAAGAAAATTTATGTATCAGACATTTACAATGGATTTGGCCGGACGTACTTTAAAAGTAGATATCAACAGAGTCGGCAAACAGGCTAACGGCTGCGCCTTTATGCAGTATGGAGAAACGACTGTGCTTTGTACCGCAACGGCGTCTGAAAAACCGAGGGAAGGAATCGATTTTTTCCCGCTCAGCGTAGAATATGAAGAAAAATTATATGCGGTAGGGAAGATTCCGGGAGGATTCAATAAAAGAGAAGGAAAAGCTTCCGAAAACGCTATTTTGACGAGCCGTGTAATCGACAGGCCCATGCGCCCCCTGTTTCCGAAAGATTACAGAAACGACGTAACGCTGAACAATATGGTTATGTCCGTAGATCCGGCATGCCGTCCGGAGCTTGTCGCAATGCTTGGCGCAGCAATCGCTACCTGCATTTCCGATATTCCGTTTGACGGTCCCTGCGCGATGACACAGGTAGGATTGGTAGACGGGGAATTTGTGGTAAATCCGTCTCAGGAGCAGTGGAAAAACGGAGATCTGAACCTGACGGTCGCGTCCACCAGTGAAAAGGTGATCATGATCGAGGCAGGCGCAAATGAAGTGCCGGAGAAAAAGATGATTGAAGCGATCTATATGGCTCATGAGATCAACCAGACGATCATCGCATTTATCAATCAGATCGTTGCGGAAGTAGGAAAACCGAAGCACGAATATACAAGCTGTGCGATTCCGGAAGAATTATTTGAAGAAATGAAAAAGCTGGTGTCCCCTGAAGAAATGGAGACGGCGGTATTTACAGACGATAAACAGACAAGAGAAGAAAATATCAGGAAGATCACGGAGAAATTTGAAGAGGCATTCGCCGAAAAGGAAGAGTGGCTTGCTGTACTTGGAGAAGCGGTTTATCAGTATCAGAAGAAAACGGTCCGTAAGATGATCTTAAAAGATCATAAACGTCCCGACGGGCGTGAGATCACACAGATCCGTCCGCTTGCGGCAGAAGTCGACCTGATTCCGAGAGTACACGGTTCCGCTATGTTTACAAGGGGACAGACCCAGATCTGTAATGTATGTACGTTAGCGCCCTTGTCCGAAGTACAGAGGATCGACGGCCTTGACGAAAATGAAGTAAACAAGAGATATATGCATCATTATAATTTCCCGTCCTATTCGGTAGGCGAGACGAAGCCGTCCAGAGGGCCGGGACGCCGTGAGATCGGCCATGGCGCTTTGGCGGAAAGAGCATTGATTCCGGTACTTCCTTCGGAAGAGGAGTTCCCTTATGCGATCCGTACCGTATCGGAAACATTTGAATCCAACGGTTCTACGTCCATGGCGTCTACCTGCGCATCCTGTATGTCTTTGATGGCGGCAGGCGTACCGATCAAAAAGATGGTGGCGGGTATTTCCTGCGGTCTGGTAACCGGGGATACGGATGACGATTATGTTCTGTTAACGGATATTCAGGGATTGGAAGATTTCTTCGGAGACATGGACTTTAAGGTAACAGGTACGACGGAGGGCATCACGGCGATTCAGATGGATATTAAGATCCATGGTCTGACAAGGCCGATTGTGGAAGGCGCTATTGCAAGATGTTTAGAAGCCAGACTGTTCATTATGGACAACTGTATGAAACCGGCGATCTCCGCACCCAGACCGACTGTGGGTGAATATGCGCCAAAGATCATCCAGATTCAGATCAATCCGGAAAAAATCGGCGACGTTGTAGGACAGAGAGGAAAAACGATCAATACGATCATTGAAAGAACCGGAGTTAAGATCGACATCTCCGATGAAGGGGCAGTATCCGTATGCGGTACGGATAAAGCGATGATGGATGCGGCCGTAGAAATGATCAAGATCATTACGACAGATTTTGAAGAAGGACAAGTATTTACAGGAAAAGTTGTCAGCATCAAAGAATTCGGCGCATTTATCGAGTTTGCACCGGGGAAAGAGGGCATGGTCCATATTTCAAAAATCTCAAAAGAGAGGATTAACCGGGTAGAAGATGTTCTTACTTTAGGGGATAAAGTTACGGTCGTATGCTTAGGAAAAGATAAAATGGGCAGAATCAGTTTCTCCATGAAGGATGTTGCGCAGCAGTAAGCGTGAAATTAAAATGTTCCGATCCCGATTATATGCTTACTGAAGCAGGCGGATGGGAGTTAAAAACAAAATAGTTTGATGGAAACGATGCGGTAGCGGCTGCATCGTTTTTTCGTTATCCTTTTATTTTATGGAAAACATACAAAATTTGTATTATAATCTGCAGTGAGAGAATAGATGCCCAAAGGCGGGTATTTTTCCCGTTCATTGTTTGTGCCGCAGAACGGCTTGGCGGGAAGTGTAGAGAACCGTACCCGCTTATCGGGCGGAAATGAGGATGATATGAGAACGAAAACGGAGAGGAAAGCAGAGGGAAGAAGAAGGCAGCGGCGCTTCTTACTCCTGCTTATTTTAGGAATCCTGCTTACAGCGTGTTCGCCGCAGCAGGCCGGAACCGGAGTACCGCAGGAAAATGCCGGGTCAGGAGGCGGACTGCCGCAAAGTTCACAAGAGGAAAACAGCGGGTCGGAAAGAGCAGATTTAGGGCAGACACAGGACGGCTCACAGAATGAAGAGGGAGAACATCAGGTCAGCGAACTGACCGTACATTTTATCGATGTAGGTCAGGGGGACTGCACGCTTATCACCTGTGGGGAAGAGGCGATGCTGATTGATGCAGGAGACAACGATCAGGGTACGAAAATACAGAATTATTTTCAAAAACGGAATATTGAAACTTTAAAATATGTGATAGGCACCCATCCCGATGCCGATCATATCGGCGGTATGGATGTGATCCTTTATAAGTTTGCCTGTGAGACGATTTTTATGACAGAGGAAGAAAGGGATACGAAATCATATGAAGAAGTGACAGATACCCTGAAAGAAAAAGGTTATCACAAGACATTTCCGATCGTCGGGGAAAGTTTTTCTTTGGGAGATGCGGAGTTTACGATCATAGGTCCGGTGGAGCTGAGGGAAGAAAGCAATGATAATTCTATCTCGATTCTTTTAAAACATGGAGAAAACCGTTTCCTTTTCACAGGCGACGCTATGGAGGAGGAAGAACTGGATCTGGTCCGCGGGGAGATCCCCTTGGCGGCGGACGTCTATAAGGCAGGTCATCACGGCAGCAGCACCTCATCCTGCCAAGAACTTTTAGAGGCTGTTTCCCCTGCTTATGCGGTGATTAGCTGCGGAGAAGGAAACTCCTATGGACATCCCCATGCGGAGCCGCTGAATGAGTTCAGGGCGAGAGGGATACAGGTGTTTCGGACAGATGAACAGGGCAGTATTACCGTAACCAGCGACGGCGAAAGCCTGAAGTGGAACTGCAGCCCATCAGAAAGCTGGCAGACAGGAGAAACGCCTGTGAAAGTGCCTGAAGATCCGCCAACAGAGATCACCTATATTTGTAATACGAATACCAAAAAATTCCATTATCCGGATTGCAGCAGCGTAGGGGAAATGAGCGAAAAAAATAAACTTCCCGTCACATGGACGAGGGAAGAAGCGATCGGGCAGGGATATGCGGCGTGTAAGAGATGCAGGCCCTGATCCGTTAAGAGATCCAACGGCATATTGTACATAAAAACAGGGAGTCCGATGAAAAGGATTCCCTGTTTTAGTCCGTTTCAAAACAATCCGGCGATCATTACATAGCTTCGTGGAAAGTACGGGAAATAACGTCGTTTTGCTGTTCAGGCGTTAATTTGATAAAGTTTACGGCATAACCGGAAACGCGGATCGTAAGCTGGGGATAGTTTTCCGGATTCTTCTGCGCGTCTAATAACATATCGCGGTTTAAAACATTGACATTAATGTGATGTCCGCCTTTTTCAGCATATCCGTCCAATAAAGAAACTAAGTTATCAACCTGTTGCGTATTCTGTGTCATAATAGATACCTCCTATATCAATAATAGTAACGATTACTGTTTATGAAATTATAATAGCACTCTTTTTCTGTTATGTCTACTGTTTTTCCACAAAATTTTGTATTTCTTTTTGTACAATCACGGAAAATAAAATCTTAAAAATATATAAGCATAAATTGGACAAAGCCTCATATATTAGGGTAAGGACAATTGATGTTGTCTCTTTAGCGGCAGCGTAAAATGCTTGCGGTGCGCAGGGGGATAGATATGGGAAAAGAAACAAGTATTATCCAATTATTTCCTGATACATACAGGGAATTTTTTAAAGAAGCCGTCCTTAGGGCCGACCATTTAAACGAGATCCGTTTAAGGGCGGAAAAGCCGGTTATTGTCGTTTTAAACGGAACGGAATATTTTTTAACAAAAACCGGTGCGTTTACAAAAGAAGAGAGCGCGGCGGAAAAAATCGGACAAAAAGGGCTGGATACGATTTTGAATCATATTTGCAATTATTCTGTCTATGCATATGAAGATGAAATACGTCAGGGTTTTTTGACAGTTCAGGGAGGCCACCGTATCGGGGTAGCCGGACAGGCTATCATGAGAACGGAGGGAGAGATAAAGAATATGAAATATATCAGTTTTTTAAATATCAGGATCTCACATCAGATTTTAGGAGCGGCAGACTGCATCCTTCCTTTTTTATATGATAATGACAGGATATATAATACTCTTCTTATTTCGATGCCGGGGGTAGGGAAGACAACCCTTCTCAGGGATATTGTAAGACAAGTTTCAGACGGAAACCGCCATGCGGAAGGAATGACGGTGGGAGTTGTGGATGAACGCTCGGAACTTGCGGGCTGTTTTCAGGGAGTGGCGCAGAATGATCTGGGGATACGGACGGACGTATTGGACGCCTGTCCGAAAGCGTTCGGAATGATGATGCTGCTGCGTTCCATGGCGCCTAAAGTGATCGCAGTGGACGAGATCGGAAACAGGCAGGATGAAGAGGCGATCAGGCAGGTGACGCGCTGCGGCGTGCATATACTTGCCACCATTCATGGAAGCGGCATGGAGGATCTGAAAAACAGCGCGATTGGAAGGAACCTGCTTGAAGAAAGGATCTTTGAGCGTTATATCGTATTGGAAAAAGTGGGAAACAGACAAGTGAAACAGACCGTTTATAATAAGGAGTTTTTAAAATGCTTCGTTTGTTAGCAGGAGGGCTTATTCTTTTTGGAAGTGCAGGATTTTCCTTTAAACTATGTCAGGAAATGAGGCAGCGGATGAGACATATAGAACAGATGCAGGAGATCTTCAGACTGTTTCAGTCGGAGGTAGCTTACAGCAGAGCGTCTTTTCCCGAAGTGTGTATGGCCGTTTCCGACAGAATAGCGGAACCGTTTCGTACCGTGATGAAAGAAATTTATGCACAGGTCATGGAAAAGAGCGGGGTACGGTTTCCGGAAATTTGGAGAACAAAGATGGGACAGTGTTTGGAAAATATGCCGCTGAAGGAAGAAGAGAGGAATATCTTTTTGGAATTTGGAAACCGTATCGGTTTTATCGATTGGGAAACACAGGCAGGAATGATCGAAAAGAGCAGAGAACAGTTGGAAGAATTATATGTGAAATCAAAAAGCTCGATGGAAAACAAAGAAAAGATGATTACAAGCATAGGGATTCTGGGAGGACTTATGTTAGTGATCATCCTGATCTGAGCGCTTTATGAGAAAGATAATGCAGAAAAGAGGAAAAGTATGGGGATTAGTCTCATTTTTAAAATAGCGGCAGTAGGAATACTGGTAACCATCTTAAGTCAGATATTAAAACACAGCGGCAGGGAGGAACATGCCTTTCTTTTAAGCCTTGCCGCGCTTATTCTTGTTCTTACATGGGTGATTCCGTACATATATGAATTGTTTATGTCGATGCAGAGATTATTTGATTTGTAAAAATATTCTTTTCAAGCGTTCCATGGGGAGGAAAATCATATGAGCATGATAAAGATTGGGATCTTAGGGATCATCGGGGTCTTGGCGGGGATCCAGTTTAAGAATTATAAGCAGGAATACAGCCTGTATATCGGATTTGCGGTATGCATCGTGATTTTTTCCTACGGAATCCAATGTTTGGAGAGCGTTTTAAGCACGGTCTTTGAACTAAAAGAGCTTTTGGGGAGCAGCGCTTCTTATATCGGGGTATTGATCAAAGTTACGGGGATCACTTATATTTGTGAATTTTGTGCAAGTATTTGTAAAGACGCCGGATTTTCGGCAATTGCTGGACAAATTGAGATTGCGGGCAAGCTTTCCGTACTGCTGGCGGGCATGCCTATCGTACTTGCGCTTATTGAAACCATGCAGGGGCTGATCAGATGAAAGGACGCGCATAGGCGCGCGGAGAGGAGCGGAAATGGATGTAACTTCCTTATGGAATGAATATGGGATGGGAGAGATCAATCAAAGCTTAGCAGGTTTTTTCCCTGATATGGAATGGAATTTGAAAGAATTGTTTTCCCAAATGTTATCAGGAGATGTCTGGGGGGCGCTGACTTATTTTGGAAAGCAGTTTTTGGTATGCGCCGGACAGCAGACGCAGGGGCTAAAGAGCATGATCGTGTGGCTGTTTATTTTAGGGATACTTTCGGCGGTGTTTGTCCATTTTGGAGATATTTTCGAAAATCATCAGATATCTGAACTCAGTTTTTATTTTTTATATCTTTTGCTGATTTCCATATTGGTGCGCGGATATATGGAAATGTCTCAGATTGCGGAACTGACTGTGGACAATATCGTTTTATTTATGAAAATCTTTATCCCCACTTACATGATCTCGGTAGGCGCTGCCAGCGGAAACGCTACTGCTTTCGGCTATTATCAGATCATGATGCTTTTACTGTATGGAATGGAAAACGTTTTAAAGTTTTTTATCCTTCCGCTGATCAACAGCTACATATTTTTGGTATTCATGAACGGAATGTGGGGGGAAGACAGACTGGTCATGCTGATGGAATGTGTGAAAAAAGTAATCTCTTATGGTATTAAATTTGCCATAGGAGCAATCACGGGAGTGAGCCTCTTTCAATCTATGATCCTTCCGGCTGTGGATTCTTTAAAAAATACGACCTTGCAAAAGGCAGTCAGCGCTATTCCGGGGATTGGCGATGCGGCGGACGGGATCGCCCAGATCGTTATGGGGTCTGCGGTACTCATTAAAAACAGCATCGGAGTGATCATCCTGCTTTTGCTGCTTGCTCTGTGCGCCGTTCCTGTATTAAAGATCATGCTGATCTCATGGACGTTTAAAGGCTGTGCCGCTGTGATGGGGCTGGCGGGAGATAAGAGGATCTGTGAATGTACGGATCATATCGGCGAAAGCGGCCTCATGCTTTTGAAGACTACGCTTACCGTACTTGCGCTGTTTATGATCGTGGTCGCCATTGCAGGTTATACTATCAGGTAAAAATATCAGGTCATTGAATGGGGTTGTGAAGCGGATAGGGAGGGAAAGCGATGGAATTTTTAAAACAGATCAGCGTATTTCTTTTGCTGGGACAGACGATCCTGCATTTTTGTCCCGGAGAAAAATACGGAAAATATATGAAAGTATTGCTGGGATTTATGCTTGTGGTACAGTTTGCGGCGCCGCTTATGTCACTGGGCAGTAAAAACAGGATGGCGGAATATGAAGATAATAAAAAAGCGTTTACCTTGAAAATGGAAGAGGCGCTGCAGACAGTAGACGAAAAATGGTTTCTTTATAATGAACAGATCAGCCAGCAGATGGAAAGAGAATTGGAGAATGCCGAAGCCATGGTATGGGAACAGAGAAAAAAAGAAGAGGAGGAGGCAGCGCGCAGGGAAGAAAACGGCGTGGAGAACACAGATAGCAATCAGAATAAAATAGAAGTGAAAACGGTTGAGATAGAGGTAGGGGCGCATGAGTAAATGGAAAGATCTGTGGGAAAAATATGGAAAGAACGGGATGAAAAAAGAGAATCTGATTGTGATCATTTTAACCGGCGTTCTTTTGTTTATCATAGCCATGCCTGTGAAAGAGAACAAATCAGATAAGTCCGTTTTAACGGACAGTAAAAATGAGATAATCAGTGAAAAGAAAAACGCAGCGCAGGCGGAGGAGAAAACGGGTGAAAGGCAGGCCTTCGAATATGCGGGCTATTTGGAAAAACGCTTGGAGGAGACCTTGTCCATGATGGAAAAGGCGGGAAAGGTAAAGGTCATGGTGACGGTAAGCGCCTCGGAAAAGGAAGTGGTGGAGAAGGATCGGAACATTACGCGTTCCAGTACTTCCGAAACGGATTCCGAGGGCGGCACAAGGAACATAAACAATACGGAAAGCAGCGAATCCACTTTGTTCATGACCGACGGAAACGGCAACCAGCTTCCGTATGTGACACAGATCTTTGAACCGAAGATAGAAGGAGTAATCGTGGTGGCGCAGGGTGCGGGAAAAGAAAATGTAAATTCTGATATTACGGAAGCAATTCAGGCATTATTTGGAATAGACGCACATAAAATTAAAGTAGTTAAAATGAAAACTGAATAGAAAAGAGGTAAGCTTTTGAAAGGAATAGGGAAGAAAAATCAAATTATGATTACGGCGCTTGCAATCATGATCGCCGTGGCAGGCTACTTACAATTCGCAGAAACCAAATTAGGTGAAGAAGAACTTGCGGTAGGAAGTGATTCTATAACTTCCGATCTAAATACGACGGGGATGGATGAAGTATACATAGTAAATGAAGCGTTGGACGGCGTTTTGGAAGAGGCTGATTTTGCAGCGGGATTTGCAGATATTTCCGACGAGGATATAGAACAGGCAAATCTGACGGATATTGACAGTATGGATTCTGAGGTAAATATCATTGAAGAGGATTATCTTGACGACGCCATGGAGGCGGTGATCAGTGATGAAGCGACCGGTACGGAGGCACCGGGAGAGGCGGTATTTACCAATTCTACAGGGATCACTTCCTTGTCTGACGCCAAACTTTTAAAAGAACAGACGAGAGCAAGGAATAAAGAGATGCTCATGGAGATCATCAATAATGCGAATTTAAGCGACGAGCAGAAAAATGAGGCGGTAAACAGCATGATCTCCATGACGGATATAGCGGAAAAGGAAACCGCTGCTGAAATTCTTTTAGAGGCAAAAGGGTTTACGGACGTAGTAGTCAGTATCAGTGAAAACGGCGTGGATGTAGTCGTTAACGCGATAGAACTGACCGACGCCATGCGTGCGCAGATAGAAGATATCGTGAAGAGAAAGACCGGCGTAGACGGTGCCAATATCATTATCAGCCCGGTCGCTGCCGAGTAGCACAAATCAGTATATAAAAAAAGAAAATTATGGTATACTATACGCATTGATAGAAGACGAGGAAAGGGGTACGAAAGTGAAAAGAGTATTTTTGATCGTATTGGACAGTTTTGGGATAGGAGAGATGCCGGATGCGGGAGCTTATGGGGATAGAGGCACTAACACCTTATCTTCCGTTTCGGCAAGTCCTTTCTTTCACATACCCAATATGGAAAAAATGGGATTGTTTCAAATAGACGGGGTAATGGCAGAGGGGATAAAGGCAGGCGGGGAGCATACGGCGGTCATAGCCCGTATGACGGAAGCCTCCAAAGGAAAGGATACTACCATAGGACATTGGGAAATCGCCGGTATCCGTTCTGATAAACCGCTGCCTACCTACCCTGACGGTTTTCCAAATGAGGTGATCGCGGAATTCATCAAAAAAACGGGTAGGGGAATACTATGCAATAAGCCTTATTCGGGTACGGAAGTGATCAAAGATTTCGGCGACGAACATAGAAAGACAGGAAATCTGATCGTGTATACTTCGGCGGACAGCGTTTTTCAGATCGCAGCCCATGAAGAGGAAGTCCCGGTCGAGAAACTTTATGAATATTGCCGTATCGCAAGGGAGATTCTGCAGGGCAGGCACGGTGTCGGAAGGGTTATTGCCCGCCCCTTTACGGGAAAGAGCGGCGGCTATACAAGAACGTCCAGACGGCATGATTTCTCTTTAAAGCCTCCGTCGGTCACTATGCTGGATCAGTTGAAAGCAAGGGGATTCGATGTGGCGGCAATCGGTAAAATATATGATATCTTTGCGGGAAAAGGGATTACGGAGCATGTTTATACCAGCGGGAATGCGGAAGGGATCGAAAAGACGCTGGATTATTTTGATAAGGCATTTGAAGGCTTATGCTTTATTAATCTGGTAGATTATGATATGCTTTATGGGCATCGGAATGATATTGACGGCTATGCGAAAGCGCTGACTTATTTTGATGCAAAACTGCCGGCAGTCTTTGCAAAGATGAGAGGGGACGATATACTAATGATCACGGCAGATCATGGATGCGATCCGGGATATACGGTATCTACTGACCATTCAAGGGAATATACGCCCTTTCTTATGTATGGAAAGAAAGTAGAACCGGAAAATCTCGGAACAAGAGAAACCTTTGCGGATATTGGCGCAACGGTACTGGACTATTTCGGAATCGAACCGGAATTTCCCGGAAGATCCATGTTAAAATCGTTATAATAAGAAGCTGGAGGAAAAAAGCGTGGGCAACTATGCAGAAGAGATCAACAGAAGAAGAACATTTGCAATTATTTCGCATCCGGATGCAGGAAAAACGACATTGACGGAGAAATTTCTGCTTTACGGAGGGGCGATCAATCTTGCGGGAAGCGTAAAAGGAAAGGCGACGGCAAGACATGCGGTATCGGATTGGATGGAGATTGAAAAGGAGAGAGGTATTTCCGTCACTTCGTCGGTGCTGCAGTTTGAATACGACGGTTACTGCATTAATATTTTGGACACGCCGGGGCATCAGGATTTTTCGGAAGACACTTACCGTACTCTGATGGCTGCGGATTCGGCAGTCATGGTCATTGACGCGTCGAAAGGCGTGGAGGCGCAGACACGAAAACTGTTTAAGGTCTGTGTGATGCGGCGGATCCCGATCTTTACTTTTATCAATAAGATGGACAGGGATGCCAACGATACGTTTACGCTGTTGGATGAAATTGAAAAAGAACTGGGGATCGCCACTTGCCCGATCAACTGGCCGATCGGTTCCGGAAAGAACTTTAAGGGAGTGTATGACAGAAATAAAAACTGCGTCATCACTTATTCCGATACGGAAAAAGGAACAAAAGAAGGAGAAAGTACGGAGATTTCATTGGAAAATGAGAGCGGGCTGCTCTCTCATATAGGACAGGAATACAAAGACATTTTAAATGAAGAAATAGAACTTTTGGACGGCGCCAGTGCGGAATTTGATCTGGAAAGGGTGCAGAAGGGAGAATTGACGCCGGTATTTTTCGGTTCAGCGCTTACCAACTTCGGCGTAGAGATCTTTTTACAGCATTTTTTACAAATGACGACTACGCCTCTTCCGCGAAAAGCGGATATGGGCCTGATCGACCCTGTAGAACATGATTTTTCGGCGTTTGTATTTAAGATTCAGGCAAACATGAATAAGGCGCATAGGGATCGGATTGCGTTTATGCGGATCTGTTCGGGAAAATATGATGCGCAGATGGAAGTAAAGCATATACAGGGAGGCAAAGTCATGCGCCTTTCCCAGCCTCAGCAGATCATGGCAAGCGAAAGAAAGATTTTGGAGGAGGCCTATGCGGGAGATATCATAGGCGTATTTGATCCGGGGATCTTTTCCATCGGAGACACATTATGTATGCCGAAAGAGCAGTTCCAGTACGAGGGGATACCGACTTTCGCACCGGAGCATTTTGCAAGAGTACGTCAGATGGATACGATGAAGCGGAAACAGTTTGTAAAGGGAATCACGCAGATTGCACAGGAAGGCGCCATACAGATCTTTCAGGAATTTAATACAGGTATGGAAGAGATCATTGTAGGAGTGGTCGGCGTTCTTCAGTTCGACGTATTGAAATATCGTTTGGAGAATGAATATAACGTGGAGATCCGCTTGGAAAATCTGCCCTATGAACATATCCGCTGGATAGAAAATAAAGAAATCGATTTAAATAAATTAGTAGGCACTTCCGATATGAAGAAGATCAAGGACTTAAAAGGCAATCCCCTTCTTCTCTTTGTGAATCAATGGAGTATCGGAATGACATTGGATAGAAACGAAGGATTGATTCTTTCAGAATTTGGACGTGATTAAATGAAAAAACGCATTGCAACACTTTTTTTTGTGACGACGATTGTTTTAACAGTCTTTCTGTATTTTGAGACAGGACAGGAAGAGGCGCTTAAGAGCGATACGATCAGCCTGAAAGCACAGGAAGTAACGGAAGAGACAGAGGAGACAAAAGAAGAAACAACAGAGGAGGAGACGGAAAGTGAAGCAGCGTTTTCCTTTTCTGAAGAGGAGATGCTTGCGCTTAAAAAGGAGCAAAAAGGACTTTATACCTTTGACTGTCTGGACGAACAGGAACAGGCGGTCTATACGGAAATATATGCATCACTGCTTTATATGAAAGAGGCGGAGCTTTCCACTACGGATGCGGACAAAATGGAGAAGCTCTTTCAATGCGTTTTAAACGATCATCCCGAAATATTTTATGTGGACGGCTATACGTTTACAAAATATACAAGGGGCGGCAATATCACAAAGATCATGTTTGAGGCGGCTTATACGATGGAGCAGGAAGAGATCGGAAAGAAAAGGACAGAGATAGAACGCCGGGTTTCGGAAATCTTGGGAAAAATGCCAAAAGGACTGGATGAATACGGGAAAATAAAGTATATTTATGAGTATATCATAGAAAATACGGAATATAACGTAGCGGCCGAAAATAATCAGAATATCTGCTCCGTATTTTTGAACCGTCAGTCCGTATGTCAGGGATATGCAAAAGCAGCACAATACCTGCTGTTAAAGGCGGGAATCAAGGCAACGCTGGTAGTCGGTTTTGTGGAAGGCGGAGAGGGACATGCATGGAATCTGGTATCTGCAGACGGAGATTATTATTATGTGGATACGACATGGGGAGACGCTTCTTACCGTATGACGACAGAAGACGCTTATGAGGTAAATAATCTGCCGGTCATTAATTACGATTATCTGTGTGTAACGACGAAGCAGTTGTGTAAAACGCACCGTATCCAAAATGTTGTGCCGATGCCGGAATGCAATGCGGTGAAAGATAATTATTATGTCAGAGAGGGCGCTTATTTTAAAAATGTTGACGAAGAGCAGCTTGCAGCAGTTTTTGAAAAGAGCTATGCGGATGAAAAAGATTACATTACGCTGCAGTGTGCGGATCTTGCGTGTTATCAGTCTATGTTTGACGCCCTGATCACGGATCAGAAGGTCTTCCGCTATATGAATACGGAAGACAGCGCCGTAGCGTATTCCAAAAACGAGGAGCAGCTCAGCTTAAGTTTCTGGCTTTCTGAATAAGTATTTGTTTTTAGAAATAATTTTTGGTATAATAAGCGGTAAAGGAAACAGGAAACAAACGATAGGATTATCGATTGGAGGATTTTTATGGATAAAGAAATGGATAAAAGCACTTATGTACTGCAGGAGGAAGAGAATATCGGTGCCGTTAAGATTGCGGACGACGTAGTGGCAATGATTGCAGGACTTGCCGCAACGGAAGTGGAAGGCGTGTCCGCAATGGCAGGGAATGTTCCCAATGAGCTTATGAGTAAAGTAGGGATGAAGAAGCTTACAAAGGGCGTAAAAGTAGACGTCTTTGAAAGGCATGTTACAGTGGATCTGGCGATATTGATGGAGTATGGTTATAATATTCCGGCCACCTGCCAGAAAGTACAGGCGAAAGTAAAAGCTGCGATCGAAAATATGACCGGCCTTAATGTTACGGATGTAAATATCCGCATTGCCGGTGTGAATATGCAGAAAGGTAATTAAGTTTATTCATGAGCGGAAGAGAACTGAGCAGGAGAGAGCTAAGAGAGCGGATCTTTAAATTGTTGTTCCGTATTGAGTTTAACAAACCGGAAGATATGGAAGAACAAAAGGAACTGTTCTTTTCGGATGAAGAGAACTGTGCGGAAGGAAATGATGCGGACTATATCCGCGGAAAGTATGACAATATTATAGGAAAGCTGCCTCAGATCGACGAATGGATCAATGAGAAGGCGGAATGCTGGACGACGGCAAGGATGGGGAAGGTAGAGCTTACCATTTTAAGGCTTGCCATTTATGAAATCCGGTTTGACGAAGCCGTTCCGGCAAGTGTCGCCATTAATGAAGCCGTAGAGCTGGCGAAAAAATTTGGTCAGGACGGTTCTTCATCTTTTATTAACGGTGTGCTTTCCCAGTTTGCTTAAAGGTAAAAAAAATGCGCAATGTTTATACGGTAGCACAGGTAAATTCTTATATCAAAAATATGTTCACGCAGGATTTTATGCTGCAGTCCATCTTTGTCAGAGGAGAAGTAAGTAACTGCAAGTATCATTCCTCTGGACATATTTATTTTACGTTGAAGGATGAAAAAGGGATGATCGCCTGTGTGATGTTTGCCGGAAACCGCGGCGGGCTTACCTTTAGAATGGAAGAAGGCCAGCAGATCGTAGCCGGAGGTACCATCAATGTATATGAGCGGGACGGAAAATATCAGATGTACGCGGAGCAGATCGTACTGGATGGAGCAGGCGTTTTAAACGAACGCTATGAGCGTCTGAAAAACGAACTTTTGGAACGGGGGATGTTTTCAGATGCGTACAAGCAGCCTATTCCCAAATATATAAGGACGCTGGGAGTCGTTACAGCGCCTACGGGAGCGGCAGTGAGGGACATCATCAATATTGCGACAAGGCGGAATCCTTATATCAGGATCATCCTGTTTCCGGCGGTCGTGCAGGGCGATGCAGCCGCCTCCAGTATTGTGCAGGGAATACGCGCGCTGGAAATGCGGAAGGTGGACGCTATGATCGTCGGAAGAGGGGGAGGATCCTTGGAAGACTTATGGGCGTTTAATGAGGAAGAAGTTGCACAGGCTGTTTTTGACTGCAGTATTCCGATCATTTCCGCGGTAGGTCATGAGACGGACACGACGATTTGCGACTTTGTAGCGGATCTTCGTGCTCCCACACCGTCGGCAGCGGCAGAACTGGCAGTCTTCGATATGGGGGCGTTGGATAAACAGCTTGGGGAATATGCGTCCGCAATGAACGGGGCAATGGAATATCATTTGGAAAGAAAAAGAACGGCTCTGCAAAAACTGAAGATGCAGTTAGGATATTTAAGTCCCATCAATCAGATCAGGGAAAAGCGTACTTTTGCGCTTAAACTGGAAGAGGGCATACAAGACGCCATGGAACGGCTTTTAACGAAAAAGCGGCATGAAATGGAACTTTATGTTGAAAAATTAAAAGGATTGTCTCCCTTAGATAAATTAAAGCAGGGTTTTTCCCATACTTCCAATGAAGAAGGCAGGACGATAACAAAGGTCAGTCAGGTTGCGCCGGGAGACAGGATCTCTATTTATGTCAGTGACGGAAAAGTAAACGCAGTGGTTGAAACGACGGAAAAGAGGGAAGATGGCAGATAAAGCAAAAAAAGAAAATTCCAATGAACAGGCTTTTCCTTTGGAACAGGCTTTTGAACAATTGGAGGACGTGATCGACAGATTACAGGATAACGGGATTTCCTTGGAGAATGCTTTTTCAGAATATGAAAAGGGCATGAAACTTTTAAAACAGTGTAACGAGGCGATCGACAGAGTGGAAAAGCAGGTTTTGATGATCAGCGAAAGTGGGGAGCTTTGTGAATTTGAATAAAGAACAGTTAGAAGAACGGATAAAACAGATAGAAACGATTATTTCGGGATATCTTCCCAAGGAAGAGGGAGAGCAGAAGACCGTGATCGAAGCAATGAATTACAGTATTTTGGCAGGCGGGAAAAGACTTCGTCCCATGCTTATGCAGGAAACTTACCGAATGTTCGGAGGGACGGGAGACGCTGTTTTTCCTTTTATGGCCGCAATAGAAATGATACATACTTATTCTTTGGTACATGACGATCTTCCCGCTATGGATAATGACGAGTACCGCCGCGGCAAAAAAACCACATGGGCGCAGTTTGACGAATGTACGGCGATTTTAGCGGGAGACGGCCTGTTAAATTTTGCTTTTGAGACGGCGTTAAAGGCGGGCGGAGGGGACAACCCTCATATTCTTCCCGCTCTTTCCGTTTTGGCTTCAAAAGCGGGCATTTACGGTATGATAGGCGGGCAGACGGCGGATATTGAGGCGGAAAAGAGAAACGGCAGTATGGATGAAAAGCAACTGCTCTATATCCATGAGCATAAAACGGCGGCGTTGATACAGGCGGCAATGATGATCGGCGCGGTACTGGCGGGAGCTTCTTCGGAAGAAACGGCACGGATTGAAAAATGCGCTTACAATATCGGGATCGCATTTCAGATTCAGGACGATATTCTGGATGTGACGAGTACCTTTGATGTACTCGGCAAACCGATTGGAAGCGACGAAAAGAATCATAAGATGACATATGTATCTCTTTATGGTATTGAAAAGTCAAAAGAAGAGGTAAAACGGCTGAGCGAAGAAGCTGTTTCCATTTTGGCTTCTTTTGGTCAGAGGAATCCGTTTTTGGAGGAACTCGTGGAGAGGTTGATCAATAGAGAAAAGTAATAAGAGGAGTACCTATGCTGCTGGAACAGATAACGAAAGAAAACGACATAAAGAATATCAGCCCTGCAGATTACAATACGCTGGCAGAAGAAATCAGGCAGTTTTTGATCGAAAAAATCAGTGTGACCGGAGGCCATTTGGGTTCTAATTTAGGAGCGGTGGAACTTACCATGGCTTTGCACTTATCTTTAAATCTCCCACAGGATAAGATCATATGGGATGTGGGGCACCAGTCTTATACGCATAAGCTGCTGACCGGAAGGCGGGAAGGCTTTGATACCCTGCGTAAATACGGCGGTATGAGCGGTTTCCCCAAAAGAAAAGAAAGTCCCTGCGACTGCTTTGACACGGGACACAGTTCCACTTCGATCTCAGCGGGACTCGGACTGGTACGGGCAAGGGATATTTTGGGAGAGTCCAATACCATTGTGTCCGTCATCGGGGACGGAGCCTTAACGGGCGGCATGGCCTACGAGGCGTTAAATAATGCGTCCAGAATGGAAACAAATTTCATTGTGGTACTGAACGACAACAATATGTCTATTTCGGAAAACGTAGGAGGTATTTCCAAATATCTGAATAATGTCCGTATGGCTCCCAAGTATTGGGATATTAAAGAGAGCATCTATTACTCCCTGCTTGGTATGCCTAAATATGGAAAACCTTTGGTGGAAGGAATACAACGTGCCAAAAACAGTTTTAAACAATTAGTAGTGCCGGGAATGTTTTTTGAAGACATGGGGCTTACTTATTTAGGGCCGGTGGACGGACATAACGTGGAAGAAATGATACGCATATTCAGCGAAGCGAAAAAGATACCGCGAGGAGTGCTCGTGCATGTACTCACGGAAAAGGGCAGGGGATACGAACCGGCAAAGAGACATCCTGCCAGATTTCACGGAACGGAACCCTTTGACGTGGAAACGGGACTGCCTGCGCATCCGAGGACGGCGCCGAACTATACCGACATTTTTTCGACGGTCATGACAAAGTTAGGCAGCCGTGACGAAAGGATCGTAGCCATTACTGCGGCGATGCCGGACGGAACGGGACTGAAGCGGTTTCGCAATCTCTATCCCCAAAGGTTTTTTGACGTGGGGATCGCGGAAGAACATGCGGTAACTTTTGCGGCGGGACTTGCGGCGGGAGGGATGAAACCGATCGTAGCGGTTTATTCTTCTTTTCTGCAGCGTTCTTACGATCAGATTCTGCATGACGTATGCATTCAGGACCTGCCGGTCGTATTTGCTATAGACCGGGCGGGGCTTGTAGGCAGCGACGGAGAGACTCATCAGGGAATTTTTGATCTGTCCTACCTTTCTTCTATACCTAATATGCATATTATGGCGCCGAAAAACAAATGGGAGCTTTCTGACATGCTGAAGTTTTCCGTGAAATTCGGCCATCCTATCGCGGTCAGGTATCCCAGAGGGGCGGCATACGACGGATTAAAAGAGTATCGTGCCCCTATTGTACTGGGCAAAGGCGAGGTGATTTACAAAGAATCGGAGATCGCGCTTATTGCCGTCGGCAGTATGGTAAAGACAGCGGTAGAAGTAAGGGAAGAACTGATATCCAGAGGATATTCCTGTACTTTGGCGAACGCAAGGTTCGTAAAGCCGATAGACGAGGAAATGCTGTCTGAACTATGTAAAGAACACAGACTGCTGGTGACCATGGAAGAAAATGTGTCAAGCGGAGGGTTTGGCGAGAGGGTGCGTACTTTTTTGGGAGGGGTACAAACAAAGGCCCAAACGCTCTCTATTGCATTGCCGGACGCTTATGTAGAACACGGAAATGTGGACATTCTGCGAAAAGAAGTGGGAATCGACCTTGACAGCATTGTAAAGAAAGTGATTGAAAAATATGAAACGCTCTGACCAAAACAGGCTGGGTTTTGGCAGGAGAGCTATGAATGCGAGGAACTATGAAAGAACGCTTGGATGTATTGCTTGTAAAACGTGGTTTGGCTGAGTCCAGGGAAAAAGCAAAAGCGATCATAATGTCCGGAAACGTGTTTGTGGACGGACAAAGGGAAGATAAAGCGGGTACAGTCTTTAACGAGGAGAAGACGTCCATTGAAGTACGGGGGCATAGCCTCAAATATGTAAGCCGCGGAGGATTCAAACTGGAAAAGGCGATAGAGCGGTTCGGGATCGTGCTGAAGGAAAAGATCTGTATGGATATCGGCGCTTCTACAGGCGGTTTTACGGATTGTATGCTGAAAAACGGCGCGGCCAAAGTCTATTCCGTAGATGTGGGTCACGGACAGCTTGCATGGAAACTTCGGAACGACGAGCGGGTAATCTGCATGGAGAAAACAAATTTCCGTTATTTTTTGCGGGAACAGATCGGGGACGATTTGGATTTTGCTTCGGTGGACGTGTCTTTTATTTCCCTGACAAAGATCCTGCTTCCTGCAAGAAGGCTTTTGAAAGATACCGGACAGATGGTCTGCCTGATCAAGCCTCAGTTTGAGGCAGGAAAAGATAAGGTGGGAAAGAAGGGAGTAGTCAGAGAACCGGAGATACACATGGAAGTGATCAGGAAAGTGATCGATCATGCCGACAGTCTGGGATTTGACGTCTTGAATTTGGAATTTTCACCGATCAAGGGACCTGAGGGAAATATAGAATATCTGCTTTATCTTGAAAAAAATGCCGGTAGGGCGGAGCCTACGCAGGATATTTCGGAAAGCGGGGCGGAAGAAATACTAAGAAAGATCGTGGAGACGAAAAACGGTCTTTCGGAAAAGGACGAAATACGGAAATTGATCTTGGATACGGTAAAGGCGGCGCATGAAGCGCTTTAAGGCAACAGGCTGCGGAGTGCGGGAAAGGCATATGAAGTTATGCGGCATTTTTATATTATTACAAATAGGAGTAAAGATCCTGAACTAGAGGTGACGAACAGGATCAAGCATTTTATTGAAGAGCGGGGCGGGAGCTGCATGATTCAGGAAAAAGAGCCGGACCCGCAGACAAAGGTAAAAATCGCGGAAGAGATTGAAGGGATGCTTGTGCTGGGCGGGGACGGAACTATGCTGCAGGCGGCAAGGGATACGGTAGAAAAGAGGATCCCCATGCTGGGGATCAATATGGGGACGACAGGCTATCTTGCGGAAATAGAAATTCCCGGTATAGAAAGCGCTTTGGAACGGCTTTTGCGGGACGAGTATGAGTTAGAGGAACGTATGATGCTGATTGGCAGAATCAGGAAGAAGGGCAGAGCGGTGCAGGAAGACTGGGCGCTGAACGATATCTCCATTACCAGATGCGGATCTCTACAGGTCATCAAATACAGCATATATGTGAACGACTTGTTTTTGTATTCCTACAGTGCGGACGGCGTTCTTGTAGCAACGCCTACCGGTTCCACGGGATACAATCTTTCGGCAGGAGGCCCTATTGTGGAACCGAAAGCAAAACTTTTAATGATCACTCCGATCTGCCCTCACACTTTAAACACAAGGAGTATCATTCTCTCTGCGGAAGATCGGATTGTAATAGAAATTGATGAAGGAAAAGAAGGAAAGGCGTTAGAGGTAGAAGCCAATTTTGACGGCAGCCATAAGGTTACGTTGACGACGGGCGACAGGATCGAGATATGCCAGTCGGAGAAAAAAACAGATATCATAAAGCTGAGCAATGTGAGCTTTTTGGAAGTATTACATAAGAAACTGAACGAAAAATAAAATCAGACGGGAAGAAAGAGACGGTGCTTATGAAGAAACTTCGCCATGCTAAAATATTGGAACTGATCGAGAAATACGATGTGGAAACGCAGGAGGAACTGGCAGATTATTTAAAGGAGGCGGGATTTCAGGTAACACAGGCAACCGTTTCAAGAGATATTCGCGAGCTGCAGTTATCCAAGATCCCAACGGGAGAGGGAAAACAAAAATATATTGTTTTGCGGCAGGACGACAGCCATTTGGTAGATAAATATATCCGGGTCTTGAAAGACGGGCTGCTTTCCGTCGATATGGCGCAAAATATTCTTGTGGTCAAGACAGTTTCGGGAATGGCGAGCGCAGTGGCAGTCGCCGTAGACGCCATGAAATTCAAAGAGATCGTGGGAAGTATCGCGGGAGACGATACGATTATGATGGCAGTCAGGACTTTGGACGATACAAAGGTCGTTATGGAAAAGATTTATAAAATGCTTGAAAGCTGAAGCCTTTTAGAAAAATCTGTTGGGAGAGAGAATTTATAGGGAGAGATCAACGGATGATGAAAAAGGAGTGAAAAAATGCTGGTAAGTTTACATGTGAAAAATTTGGCGCTTATTGATGAAACGGAAGTGGTTTTCGGAGAAGGACTGAATATTCTTTCAGGAGAAACGGGCGCAGGAAAATCAATTATCATAGGTTCAGTAAATCTTGCGCTTGGGGCGAAAGCGGATAAAGAACTGATCCGGACAGGCGCGGAATACGCATTGGTAGAACTGGTGTTTCAGATACGGGATGAGAGCGTCAAAAAAAAGCTTGCGGATATGGAACTTTTTGCGGAGGACGACGGCCTTCTTATTATACAGAGAAGGATTCAGCCGGCTAGGAGTGTCTGCAAGGTGAACGGAGAGACAGTTACCGCAAAGCAGGTGAAAGAGCTTGCGGAACTTTTGATTGACATTCACGGTCAGCATGAACACCAATCGTTGCTTCATAAAAAAAAGCATTTGGAAATATTGGACGATTATTCCTACGGAAAAATTCATAAGATAAAAGAAGAACTGCGGAAAGATTATAAAGAATATGAAATTTTAAATAAAGAGCTGAAGGAATCGTCACTGGATGAAGAAGCAAGAAAGCGGGAAATGGCGCTGGCTGAATTTGAAGCACAGGAGATTGCCGATGCCGTCCTACGTCCGGGAGAAGACGAAGAACTGGAAAAGCAATACCGCAAAATGGTCAACGGTAAGAAGATCGCAGCGGCTCTTTCCGCTGCTTACGGCTGTTTAAATTCCGAAGACGGACAGGGAGCAGCCGGTCAGGTTGAGAGGGCATTGCGGGAGATCAAAGGGGTCGCTGCTTATGATGAAGAAATCGGGACTTTACAGGCAATGTTGGAAGATATAGACAGTATGCTGAACGATTTAAACCATAGTTTTACTAAAAACATGGAAGAGATGGAATTTGACGAATTTGCGTTCAAACAGACAGAGGAAAGATTAAATCTGTTAAATCATTTAAAATCGAAATACGGTAAGTCCATAGAAGAGGTTATTTCCTACGGAGAGAATATACAGGAAAAAGCAGAGCGGCTTTCGGATTATGAAAATTACCGCCTCCGGTTAGAAAATAAAGTAAAAGAGAAGCACAAAAAAGTGCTGGAAGACTGCGGCAGGCTTTCTAAGCTTCGCGTAAAAAGCGGAACGGAACTGGCGCAGCAGATGAAAAGCGCACTGGTAGATTTAAATTTTCTGGAGGTTCAATTTGAGATACAGGTGCGTCCTAATGCAGAGGCGCCGCATGCCGACGGTTATGACGAAGTGGAATTTATGATCAGTACCAATCCGGGCGAAGCCATCAGACCGCTCGGTATGGTAGCGAGCGGCGGTGAACTTTCCAGAATCATGCTTGCGTTAAAAACGGTATTGGCTAAAAAAGATCAAACGGATACGCTTATTTTTGATGAGATCGACGCGGGGATCAGCGGTAAGACAGCCTGGAAGGTATCGGAAAAGCTCGGTATTTTGGGCGGAGAGCATCAAGTCATATGTATCACTCATCTTCCTCAGATCGCGGCAATGGCGGACAGCCATTTTTTGATTGAAAAAAACGCAGTGAAAGATAAGACGACGACAACTATAAGGGAAATAAAGGAAGAAGAGAGTATAAAAGAATTGGCAAGGCTTTTAGGGAGCGAAGAAATCACACAGTCGGCGTTGTCGAATGCAAAAGAATTGAAGGAATTGGCAGCAAAGACAAAACAATCCTAATTGAAATTAAATTTTTGTCACATAATAAAAAGGACATACCTGCGGGATATTGTTTTACAATATACGCCAGATGTCCTTTTTATCGTATAGGGAAAATGGCCGTTTGACGGTTTTAAGAAAGAGATGTGACAAAATGAAGGAAAGAACAAGGCTGCACGGACAATGGAAGAAATGGATATTATATTGGGGGATTATTGCGTCTGCAATGACCGTGATCGGTATGATTTTGTACACATGGTGGACGCAGATTCCGACAACGATCCGTATTAAAGCAGGGGTGGATCAGACTTTCGATTTTCATGTGCCGGCCTCAGGCGAGGTTTATTTGGAGGCAGTAGAGGTGGGAGAGTTCGGCGACGGCTCAAAACCGGAGAGTCTGAAGCTGGATCTGAGCCAAAAGGTTACGTTTAAGTCGGAAATGCTGGAAACATACCAAATGAATGTAAAACTTTTCGGGATTATGCCGATCAAACAGGTAAGTATTCAGGTCATTGAAGACAGAATGGTCATGCCGGCCGGAGTCCCGATCGGGATTTATGTGGAAACGCAGGGCGTTTTAGTAGTAGGCGTCGGAGAATTCAGGGCAGGCGACGGAATGGCATGCGCGCCTTCCAAATATATATTAAGGCCGGGGGATTATATATTAAAAGTAAATGAGGAAATCATAGAAGGTAAAAAACAGTTTATGGAACTGATTGAAGAAAACGGAGAAAAAGAATTAATGCTTACCGTAGAAAGGGAGAAGGAACTGATGAAACTGCAGGTGACTCCCAGAGAAAATCAGAACGGAGAAGCCAAACTGGGAATATGGGTAAGAGACAATGCACAAGGGATCGGTACCTTGACTTTTGTAGACGAAAGAGGGAACTTCGGAGCGCTTGGACATGGGATCAATGATGTGGATACCAGCGCGCTGATGGAACTGGACGAGGGACTTTTGTATCATACAAACATTATATCCATAAAAAAGGGAACGAACGGTTCGCCGGGCGAGCTGACCGGAATGATCTCCTATTCGGAAAAGAATGTGATCGGTACGATCCGCGACAATACTTCGGCCGGAATCTTCGGATCTTGCGACATTTCCAAAATGGACAGTTTGAAAGATGCGCGGATGCTGCCTATAGGGTTAAAACAAGAGATCCGTTTGGGAGATGCCCAGATCCTGTGCACGGTTGGGGATGAAAAAGAGTACTACGGGATAGAGATCACGGAGGTAAGACTGGATCATGACAACGTGAACAGAGGGATCGTGATCAAAATCACCGATCCGGAGCTGTTGTCTTTGACAGGGGGGATCGTGCAGGGCATGAGCGGCAGTCCTATTATTCAGGACGGCAAATTGATCGGCGCCGTCACGCATGTATTGGTACAGGATTCGACAAGGGGATATGGCATCTTTATCGAGAATATGCTGGATCATAGCTAAAGCATAAAAGCCGGAACCAAAAAAGACATAAAAATTGGGCGGAAATCGGAAAAAAATAGACTTGTAAAGAATGCGCTTATTGGATATAATAAAGGTAACCTGAAATGTTCGACAATTCTTGTCATTTTGAACCTACAGTTACTTTAAACGGGATTCCTACATCGTCATATGGATGTCAGGCCTCCATTACGCAGGGGAAGGCAGAAGTATGGCTGCGGTCACCCACCTAGCATATGCTAGGAGTCAAAAGACAGGAAGCGGCATTTTGGGGAAAATACCATTTTTGGGTTCATACCAAAGAAGGAAAAAGCAGCCTTAAAGGGCTGCTTTTTACAGTTGTACGGTATAGGAAAGAATTTTTAGGGCCAAGTGTAAATATATTTAAAAGATGGCAGTTGATCAAAGCTCTACGTTAAAAGGAACGGATGAGAAAATAAAATAGGGAAAGAAGGGCATTCATGGATAAAAATAGAAGAATCCAAATCAAACTGATACTTATATTGATAGGTATTATCGTATTGGCGGTTCTGGCGGTAGTCAATGTGGAAAAAGTGAAGGAGATCGTGCAAAAACAGGGGGAATACATACCACGTTATCAAGCGCTGCTTCTTTTTGAAACAGTAGATCCTGATTTGTCCGGAAATGAAGAATATCAAGCGCTTAAAAACGCGGAAAACGATATGCTGACTTATGCGCAATATATGACGATATACAATTTGATCAATAGGGAAGATGCGGAATTTCCTACTTTTGAAAAAGAGTATCAAGAAGAGCATTTTCTGACGAAAAAAGATTTTGAGGAAGCGTTCGCCTTATTTTTGGAGTTTTATGATCCGCAGCATAAGCTGACGACGGTGCAGGTCACGATTTTGGGATCACAGGGGAATATCATACTGCAGGATCAAACGGAACCGGAGTCCGGCATGGCAGCGGCGGTAGAAGGATTGTATGAGATCGCGGACGAGGAGATCTTAAAATACCGTTTTCAAACGGTTGAAGCGTATATCTATGAAAAGAAACTGATTACGGTTAAGCAGGAAACCGATACAAAATTTTATTTGGAAAATATATGGGTTATGGAATCGGATACGGAAGGAGCGCGTTTTTATTTTGACGGTTACGAGGCGAAGCTTTCGAGGGAAGAAATAGACGAGGGCGTAAAAGAAAATCTGATCAGGGAACAGATCGCGGATTTTACTTTCGAGAAGGGAATCTTGAAAAAGGGTGTTTTTAAAACCGACAAACTGAACGGTAAAATTTTGAACATCAAAGAAGACAGTATTACAATCGAGGGAAAAGGGAATTTTAAAATAACGGATACGTTTAAGGCTTACAGACTATACGGAAAATTGGAGGAAATTGAAAAAGCCGATCTGATCGTAGGATACGATTTTACGGATTTTGTAATAGAAGATGGAAAAATCTGCGCCGGACTTGTTATGAAGGAAGAAAAAATGGAGAGTATAAGGGTATTGCTAAAGGCTTCGGATTATGCGGGAATGTACCATGATACGATAGAAGTGACTTCCGATACGGAGTTTACGGTTACATACGGTATCTTTGAGCAGCAGGAAAAGAAAACGTTTCAGGCAGGGGAAAAGGCGGTAATTGATAAGGACGGCGATTATTTTCAAGGACAGAGGGTCTATATCGAACCGGCGGCGCTTTCGGGAAAACTTACATTGCTGAATGTCAACAGAAGTCAGGGGGCGCCGGAATACAGGGGAAAAATAGAACTGAGTCTGGAAGATGGGAAGATCGTAGCGGTCAACGAGGTGCTTCTGGAAGAATATTTGTATTCCGTCGTACCAAGCGAAATGCCGGCATCTTATCCTGAGGAAGCGTTAAAAGCGCAGGCGGTATGCGCCCGTACTTATGCTTATGCAAAGATGCTGCATTCTCCGCTGGCAGCTTACGGCGCCCATGTAGACGACAGCACGACTTATCAGGTTTATAATAATATCAAAGAAAGCGCAGAGGCTACAAAAGCGGTAAAAGAGACGGCGGGCAGACTGCTTTATTATGAAGACGATCTGGTAGGCGCTTATTATTATTCAACTTCCTGCGGTTTTGGGACGACGGCAGAGATCTGGGGCAGCGGCGCCGATCAGGATATGCCCTATCTGAAGGCCAAACCGATCAGCGCGTCCGAGGGCGGATATACGGCGGCGGACATGGCGGAAAAAGAGAAATTCGAGTCGTTTATACAACAGACGGCGGACACGGATTTTGAATCTCAGGAAGGATGGTATCGATGGACTTATACGGTAGAGGAGATCGACCATGAGAAAATAGAGGAAATCTTAAAGAAACGATATGAAGCCAATAACGCGAAGGTGCTTACTTTGAACGAGGACGGGGAGTATGAGAGCAAAAAGATAAAAAAGATAGGAAAAATAAAAGACATCTATGTGGAAAAGAGGCTTCCCGGAGGAATTTGCGACGAGCTTGTCATAGCGGCGGAAAACGCACAGATAAAGGTGCTGACCGAGTATAATATCAGGAGCGTTCTGAACAACGGCGAGGCAAAGATAAAAAGGCAGGACGGCAGCGAAGCGGCGGCGCCTACTCTTTTGCCAAGCGCATTCTTTATGATTACCACTAGCAAAGAAGGAGAGGATGTGGTAGGATATACCATTATAGGCGGCGGCTTTGGCCATGGCGTAGGGATGTCGCAGAACGGCGCAAGATCCATGGCGGAAAAAGAGTGGAAATATGAAGATATTTTAAATTTTTATTATGAGGGCAGCCGTATCGATTCCATTTACTGATAAGTCTGGGGGTTATTATGGTTCGTAAACTGTTATATGATATACGGGAGTTTTCGGAAAGTATATCCAGAAAGAATATAAGCGCTTTTTCGGCGAGTACGGCATTTTTCTTATTTTTATCCCTGATCCCGATGCTGATCCTGATCTGCGCGATTCTGCCGTATACGTCGCTTACGGAAGAGATTTTACTAGGAGCGATCATCAAATACATACCGGAATCGGTGGAAGGCTTAGTGACCGGTATTGTAGCCGACGTGTATTCCAGATCCGCAGGGGTAGTGTCGGTGGCGGCAGTCGGTACTGTCTGGTCTGCGGGAAAAGGGGTGCTTGCCCTTATGAGAGGGCTGAATGCAGTCAATGACGTGGAAGAGAACAGAAATTATTTTGTGGTAAGGACGGTGGCGTCGGTTTATACGCTGATCATGGTCGCTGCCATCATCCTCTCTCTTTTGTTGATGGTATTCGGAAATCTTTTGGTAAACCTGATCCTGCGGGATTTTCCGAGGATACGGCTGGTCATTGAATTTTTTATGAATTTCCGTTTTATCTTTTCATGGACGGTTCTGACCGTGATCTTTACCTTGGTATATACTTTTATGCCCAACAGAAAGATGCATTTTTTTGAGCAGTTGACAGGGGGGATGTTCGCGGCTGTGGTGTGGAGCATTTTTTCATGGTGTTTTTCTATGTATGTAGACCGCTTTGAAGGATTGAGCGCATACGGAAGTCTGACAACGATTGTGATCATCATGCTGTACTTTTATTTTTGCATGTATATCATATTGATCGGCGCATATATCAACAGCTATTTTATAGAAAAAGGCGGAGTGAAGCATAAATTAGAAGAATTTAAGGAAGTACGGACTTGACAAGAGCCGTATTTTTCAATACAATAAATAAACGATAGTGAAAAGGCATGGAAGGTGTCAGTAGGGAAACATTTTCTTTCAGAGAGAGCAGGTCGTCGGCTGTAAGCCTGCTTAAGTTCAAATGTGGACTGAATTTCCCACCGGAGCCGCTTTTATGAAAACGAAACGTGAGTAGTTTAAGCCGTTTGCGGCACGTTACGCCGTTGAAGGAGTCTGGTAACAGGAATTTGGGTGGTACCGCGGAGAAATTCGTCCCTTGCAGTTTTGCAGGGGACTTTTTGTGTGTATCTAAAATAGTAAGACAGAGAGGAAGGGTAAAGAGCGATGAAAGAGAAGCTGGAGCAGATTAAGGCGGAAGCCTTGAAACAGATTGAAAACAGCGATGCGTTGGAAAAACTGAACGAGATCCGTATCAATTATCTCGGAAAGAAGGGCGAACTGACCGCCGTGCTTAAAAGTATGAAGGACGTAGCGCCGCAGGAGCGTCCGAAGATAGGACAGATGGTGAACGATACAAGGGAAGAGATCGAAAGGGTATTGGAACAGCATATCGGGCAGATGGAGAAGGCGCTCAGAGAAGCGAAAATGAAAAAAGAAGTGATCGACGTTACGCTGCCGGGTAAAAAAAATAATGTAGGACACCGCCATCCTAATACGATCGCATTGGAAGAGGTAGAACGTATCTTCATCGGCATGGGCTATGAAGTAGTGGAAGGACCGGAAGTAGAAAAGGATTATTATAACTTTGAAGCTTTGAATATCCCGAAGGATCATCCGGCAAGGGACGAGCAGGATACTTTTTATATTACGGAAGATATTGTTCTGCGTACCCAGACGTCACCGGTACAGGTCAGAGAAATGGAAAAGGGAAAGCTGCCTGTCCGTATGATCGCGCCGGGCAGGGTATTCCGTTCCGATGAGGTGGATGCCACACATTCCCCGTCTTTCCATCAGATCGAAGGGCTGGTAGTAGATAAGAACATCACTTTTGCGGATCTTAAGGGAACTTTGGCCGAGTTTGCCAAGGAACTGTTCGGGGAGGATACGAAGGTAAAATTCAGACCCCATCATTTCCCGTTTACGGAGCCCAGCGCAGAAGTGGATGTGACCTGCTTTAAATGCGGCGGGAAGGGATGCAGATTTTGTAAAGGCAGCGGCTGGATCGAGATCTTAGGCTGCGGTATGGTGCACCCTGACGTACTGAAAAGATGCGATATTGATCCCGATGAATATTCGGGCTTTGCATTCGGCGTAGGTTTGGAGCGGATCGCGCTTTTAAAATACGAGATCGACGATATGAGACTGTTATATGAGAATGACAGCCGTTTCCTGAAACAATTTTAGTATAACAAAGAGAAGATGGGAAATTGTTAATTTCCATCGCCTTGATTTGCACACCTGCTAAAGCGGATAAAAGAGAGCAAGGCTGGAGATTGGGAAGTTTCGGCTGTGAGAGTTGTGTCTGTGCGCTGCAAAGCCATAAATGGCTTGTCACAAACTTTTTGGCCTAAGCACTATGAAGCGGCGCGGAAATGGAGGAAAAGATGAATACAGCATTATCTTGGATCAAAGCATATGTCCCCGATTTGGAATGCAGCGATCAGGAATATTTTGATAAAATGACGCTTTCAGGAACCAAAGTGGAGGGTTATGAGCGTTTAGACAAAAATTTGGAAAAGATCGTGGTCGGACAGATTGAGAAGATCGAAAGACATCCGGATGCGGATAAACTGATCGTATGTCAGGTCAATGTGGGAAACGGGACGATACAGATCGTGACGGGCGCGTCCAATGTAAAGGAAGGAGATAAAGTACCGGTAGTTTTGGACGGCGGTAAGGTAGCCGGCGGGCATGACGGAGGTCCGCTTCCCGAAGACGGTATTAAGATCAAAGCCGGAAAACTGCGCGGCGTGCCTTCCGACGGTATGATGTGTTCCATAGAAGAATTAGGATCTGACAGGAATATGTATCCGGAGGCGCCGGAAGAGGGAATCTATATTTTTCCGGAAGACGTAAAAACAGGCGCCGACGCGGTAGAGCTTTTGGGACTGCGGGATACGGTATTTGAATATGAAGTAACTTCCAACCGTGTGGACTGCTACAGCATATTGGGGATTGCAAGAGAAGCGGCGGCTACATTCAGAAAGCCTTTTGTACCGCCCGTAGTGGAAGTAAAAGAGAACGGGGAAGACGTAAATTCCTATATTGCCGTAGAAGTGGAAGATAAAGACCTGTGTACGAGATATTGTGCCAGAGTCTGCAAAAACATTAAGATAGGGCCGTCCCCGGAATGGATGCAGAGAAGACTTGCGGCAAGCGGTATCCGTCCTATCAACAATTTAGTAGACATTACGAACTATGTAATGGAAGAATACGGACAGCCGATGCATGCGTTCGATCTGGATACGGTTGCGGGAAATAAGATCATAGTACGCCGCGCGAAGGATGGGGAAGAGTTTCAGACCTTGGACGGACAGATTCGGAAACTGGATTCCGATATTTTGATGATCTGCGACGCCGAGAAGGAAATCGGTATTGCAGGCATCATGGGCGGCGAGAACTCCAAGATCACGGATCAGGTAAAAACAGTGCTTTTCGAGGCCGCTACTTTTAACGGTGCGAATATCCGTAGATCCGCGAAAAGGCTGGGACTTCGGACGGATGCATCCGGTAAATTTGAAAAAGGGCTGGATCCTAATAACGCAAAAGCGGCTATCGACAGAGCCTGCCAGTTGATACAGGAATTAGGCTGCGGAGAAGTAGTGGGAGGAACGGTAGACGCCTGCGAGCCGATCAAAGAAAATCCGTCGGTAAAATTTGAACCGGAGAGGATCAACAAATTTTTAGGCACCGACATTTCCAAAGAGGAAATGCTTACTATTTTCAAGATGCTGGAATTTGAATACGACGAGGAAAGAAGCGAGATCAAAGCGCCGTCGTTCCGTCAGGACATCGGATGTTTTGCGGATATTGCAGAAGAAGTGGCAAGATTTTACGGATACGATAAGATTCCGGTTTCCCTTCCGAACGGGGAAGCGACGACGGGAAAACTTCCTTTTAAATTGCGCGTAGAGGAAAAAGCGAGGGAGATAGCGGAGTTTTGCGGATTTTCACAGGGAATGTGTTATTCTTTCGAAAGTCCTAAAGTATTTGACAAATTGATGCTTCCGAAAGACAGCGGTTACAGAAATGCGGTAAAGATATCGAATCCGCTGGGAGAGGATTTTTCCATTATGAGAACCCTTTCTTTAAACGGTATGCTGACCAGTCTTTCCGTCAATTATAACAGAAGGAATAAAAATGTAAGATTATATGAGCTTGGCAATGTATATCTGCCTAAGCAGATGCCGGTCAGCGAACTGCCGGAAGAGAGGATGCAGTTTACCCTTGGGATGTATGGAGAGGGCGACTTCTTCACTATGAAGGGAGTTGTAGAGGAATTTTTTGATAGTCTTGGCATGAAGAAAAAGGCGGTGTATGATCCGAAAGCGGGCAAAGAGTATCTGCATCCGGGACGTCAGGCCAATATTATCTATCAGGGTGAAACGGTAGGATATTTAGGAGAAGTGCATCCGGAAGTCTGTGATAACTATGAGATCGGTACAAAGACATATGTGGCGGTTCTGGATATGCCTAAGATCGTTGCGTTTGCAACTTTCGACCGCAAGTATGAAGGAATTGCCAAGTATCCGGCAGTGACCCGTGATATTAGTATGGTAGTGCCTAAAAATATTTTAGTTGGACAGATTGAAGAAATGATTACACAAAGAGGCGGAAAGATTTTGGAATCCTGTTCTTTGTTTGATATTTATGAAGGAGCCCAAATCAGGGAAGGATTTAAATCGGTGGCTTATTCTATTTCCTTTAGGGCAAAGGATCGGACCTTGGAGGAGGCGGACGTATCGGCCGCTATGAAGAAGATTCTGAACGGATTGGAAAGTATGGGAATAGAGCTGCGTTCCTAGGCATATCAGGGAAGTGTGAAAAGAAGTTCTAAGGTGTCAAAGAATGCCGTCTAGGAACTTCTGCACAAACTGTTAAAACAGTGTGAAGAATGCATAAAGCATGGATTCTTCCGGCCATATTATGGTTTGGGATTGATTATGTTGAAAAACGGCATGACGGAAATTGTAAAATCGCAAAAATTGCGGCCGTGCGTTGTCAGCCGCAAGCCCGCTATGGAAAAAGGCGTAAAATTATGACAAATAAAAAGCGGTATAGAAAGACCGTTATGGAAAAAAGATGCAGAAAATTATGAGTAAAAAAACAGCGCAGAAAAGGAGAAAAAAATGGAAAACAAAAATACATGGGAATTATATGACGAAAAACAATTGGAAGAGTTGGAAGTACTTTCTAAAGAGTACAGGGACTTTTTGGACAGTGGGAAAACAGAACGGGAATGTGTGGACACGATCGTCAATATGATCGAAAAAGAGGGGTATAAAGAACTGGAAACCCTGCTCAAAGAAGGGAAAAAGTTAAAAAAGGGCGACAAGGTTTATGCAGTATGTATGAACAAAACGGTGGCCATGTTCCAGATCGGAAACAGGCCCTTTGCGGACGGCATGAATATTTTGGGAGCCCACATCGATTCCCCGCGTCTGGACGTAAAGCAGAATCCGCTGTTTGAGGAAGGCGGATTTGCATATCTGGATACCCATTATTACGGCGGCGTTAAAAAGTATCAGTGGGTAACGATTCCCCTCGCCCTTCACGGCGTGATCATTAAAAAGGACGGTACCTGCGTAGAAGTAAATATCGGGGAAGAAGAGGATGATCCGGTATTTTTCATCTCCGATCTTTTAATTCATTTAGCGGGAGAGCAGTTGGAAAAGAAGGCGGCGAAGGTTATTGAGGGAGAAGCCCTTGACCTGATCATCGGAAACAAACCGATCGTGATCGATAAAACAAAAGAGGATAAGTCAGACAAAACGGACAAAGCAGATGAAAAAACAGAAGGCGAAGAGGAAAAGGCGGCGGGAAAAGAGGCTGTCAAAAAAGGAGTGCTGGCTATTTTAAAGGAATTGTATGACGTGGAGGAAGAAGATTTCCTTTCCGCAGAATTAGAGGTGGTCCCGGCAGGAAAAGCAAAAGAAGCGGGACTTGACAGAAGTATGATTCTGGCTTACGGACAGGACGACAGGGTGTGCGCTTTCACTTCCGTTAAGGCTATGCTGGAGACCAAGAAAAACGACAGGACGGCATGTTGTATTTTAGTGGATAAAGAAGAGATCGGCAGTGTGGGCGCTACCGGTATGGAATCAAAATTTTTTGAAAATACAGTGGCGGAGATCATGAATCTTGCGGGAGAATACAGCGAACTTGACCTGCGCAGATGCCTGTCCCGTTCCTGCATGCTTTCCTCCGATGTGAGCGCCGGTTTTGATCCTTCTTATGCGGCAAGTTTTGAAAAGAAGAACGCGGCGTTTTTAGGAAACGGTATGGTATTCAATAAATTTACGGGAGCAAGAGGAAAATCCGGTTCTAACGATGCCAATGCGGAGTATATGGCGCATATCAGAGGCATTTTTGAAAAAGAAAGCGTTAACTTTCAGACGGCGGAGCTCGGTAAAGTGGATGTGGGCGGCGGCGGAACGATCGCTTATATCCTTGCCCTGTACGGCATGAACGTAATTGACAGCGGCGTGGCGGTGTTGAATATGCATGCGCCCTGGGAGGCGACGAGCAAAGCGGACGTTTACGAGACGAAGAGAGGCTATGTGGCGTTTTTAAAACATGCGGATCTGTAAAAGTGCGTAAAGATTTTCTAAGCCTGCCGCCGGATTTTATCTGGCATAGTACGCAGGCTAAGAAAATCTAAGTTACACAAACTGCTAAAGCAGTGTGAAGGACGACGCCTAAAAGCATTTATAAACGGAAATGAGGAACTGATTTTGACGGAGTTAAAAAAGTCCGATTTTTATTTCGATCTGCCGGAGGAATTGATTGCGCAGGATCCTTTAGAGGACCGGTCAGGCTCAAGGCTTCTGGTACTGGATAAAAAGACGGGAGAAACAAAGCATCATACTTTTAAAGAGATCATAGATTTTTTAGATCCGGGAGACTGCCTTGTATTGAACAACACCAAGGTGATTCCGGCAAGGCTTCTTGGCTGTAAGAAGGATACCGGAGCCGCAGTGGAGGTGCTTTTACTGAAACGGCAGGATAAGGACATATGGGAAACGTTGGTCAAGCCGGGGAAAAAGGCGAAACCCGGAACAAAGCTTTTATTTGGCGGCGGGCTTTTAGAGGGGGAAGTATTGGAAACCGTGGAAGAAGGCAACAGGCTGATCCGGTTTTCTTATGACGGAATCTTTGAAGAGGTTTTGGACCGGCTTGGAGAAATGCCGCTCCCTCCTTATATTACCCATAAGCTTCAGGATAAAAGCCGTTATCAGACAGTGTATGCCAAACAGGAAGGATCCGCCGCGGCGCCTACGGCAGGGCTTCATTTCACAGAAGAATTGCTTTCAGGAATCGAAGAAAAGGGTGTAAAGACTGCCTATGTAACGCTTCATGTGGGATTGGGCACTTTTCGTCCTGTCAAAGCGGAACATATTTTAGAGCATCACATGCATTCGGAATATTATGAAGTGAGCGGACAGGCGGCAGAGACGATCAACGATACTAAGAAGCGGGGCGGAAAGGTAATTTGTGTGGGTACTACGAGCTGTCGGACGGTGGAAAGCGCGGCGGATGAAAACGGTGTTGTCAAAGCAGGCTGCGGTAATACGGAGATTTTTATTTATCCGGGTTATCGGTTTCGGGTTTTGGATGCGTTGATCACGAATTTCCATTTGCCGGAGTCTACGCTTGTTATGCTGGTTTCCGCCCTTGCCGGAAGGGAAAACGTATTGAAGGCTTATGATACTGCAATCAAAGAAAGGTATCGTTTTTTTAGCTTCGGGGATGCGATGCTTGTGAAATAAATGACTATCTGCCGGAGAAAGAAAAAGTGAAAATAATCGAAGTGCAAAATAGGACACCAGATTTAATAAGCCGGCTATTAACGGTATGGGAAAGTTCTGTAAGAGCGACCCACCTGTTTCTGTCGGACAGCGAAATCAAAAGCATAAAAGAATATGTACCACAGGCGTTGAATGGAATTGCTCATTTGATGATTGCGGAAGAGGAAACAGGTTTCCCTGTGGCCTTTATGGGAATTGAGGACGGCACGCTGGAAATGCTGTTTATCTCCCCGGAAGAAAGAGGAAAAGGGCTGGGAAAACGCCTAATCCAATATGGGATTAAAAACTATGCCGTTGAGAAGCTGGCTGTAAATGAGCAGAACCCACAGGCAAAAGGATTTTATGAACACATGGACTTTCAAGTTTATAAAAGGACAGATCATGACGAACAAGGAAATCCCTATCCGCTTTTATACATGAGCCTTTCACAGAAGCCTTTGGAGGATATTGGAAAAATCTTTAAACAAACTATGACATAATGGTGTCATAGTTTGTTTGTTATACTGGGACAGAAAGGAGAAAAAATGAAGATTGACCGGCTTATAAGCATTGTTGTTTATTTATTAAATCATGGTCGGACATCAGCGCAGAAATTAGCGGAAGAATTTGAAGTTTCTTCCAGAACGATCATGCGGGATTTGGAATCGCTGGATCAGGCAGGTATCCCGATTCAATCTTTTTATGGTGTGGAAGGCGGCTATCAGATTATGGACAGCTTTGTTTTAGAAAAGCAGGTTGCAACAAGTCACGAATATGATTGGATGGTCACTGCTCTGGAAGGAATGGCAAGTGCTTATGCGGGCAAAAGTTTAAGACAGGCTTTGGAAAAAGTACAGAGTATCAATCGTACAAAAGATACTGCTGTTTCCGTGGATTTGAGCGTTGCAAGTGAAGATGATAAAATAAACGAATACTTAATGCTGTTAGAAGATGCAATCAAAGAAAAACGCGTTGTTCGGTTTTCTTATACCAATAGTCATGATGAAGTAAAAGACATTCAGGTAGAACCGGTTTGTCTCCAATACAAATGGTATAACTGGTATTTGACTGGATATTATGAAAAATATCAGGATTATTGTATGTTTAAATTAGTGCGTATGGAAAATTTACAGGCAACACAGATAAAATTTACAAAATCCCATCATCTTTCAGATATTAAGATGAAAGATAGCGATCATGATATTGTACATGTCAGATTATACGGAAAGGCAGCCATAAAAGCGAAATGCAGGGAATATCTGAATGGACGGATTACGCAGGAATTTGAAAACGGGGATTTTGAATTTTCTTTTTCTGCACCGGAGCATGAGACATTTTGGTATGGGGTGATTCTTTCCTTTGGAAACAAAGCCAGGATTATCGAACCGCAGGAAATAAAGGAACGCGTGATAAAAACCTGCAAAGAAATACAAATGGAATATGGGGAATAAAAAAGCAGACAGGTGCTGGAAACGCTAATGCACCTATAAAACCGCTTTAATATTTATCAGATATCCCTATTGATGAAGCCCAAAGGGTTTTGCAATTCGTATCAGAGGCATGACTTTCTGTGGACAGGATATCCATGCGCCTGTAAAAGTGAAACAGCCTGTTCAATGGCAATTTCCTCATGAAATTCGATCTTTAATGTACCGGCTTCAAATTCCCTGTTATGGACAATGCCGATGTTTTTGATACTGATATGGTTATCGGCAAGAAGTGTGGCAACCGACGCCAAAGATCCGGCTTTATCGATAATATCCACATTGACGGAATAAGACTTTTTGATCGGACCGCTGGAAACTTCGATAAAGGATTCTCTGTAATTACGCGCTTTCTCAAATAAATCAAACAGGGCGGGGGCATTTTTGTCCTCCAGTTTCTTTCTTATGCCGGACAGCGCTTCTATATAATCATTTAAAAGTGAAATGATGTTTTCGGTATTGGTCAGACAGATCTGCTGCCACATAACGGGAGAAGAGGAGGCGATACGGGTAATATCTTTGAATCCCCCTGCGGCGATCATTTTCATGATTCCATTCTCCGAATCGGAATCATGGACCAGATTGACAAGGCTTGATGCGATCACATGAGGCAGATGGCTGACGGCGGCAGTGACATAGTCGTGTTCTTTTGATGTAAGTATCAGGGGAATCGCACCCAAAGTTTCCACTAAGTTTTTATAAGCGGTTACTTTTTCCTGAGAGACTTCTTTTGTAGGAGTTAAAATGTAATAAGCATTTTCCAAAAGAACCGCTTTGGAATTTTGATATCCGATCCGTTCGCTGCCTGCCATAGGGTGTCCGCCGATAAAGTTAGGAGAGAGTCCTAACGCCTCTATATGAGAATGAATGTCTGTTTTGACGCTTCCTACATCGGTAAGCGTACAATCTTTGCGGATGAAACCGGTCAGTTTTTTCAGATTTTCATCGTTTCCCGATACGGGAGCGCATAAAAACAGATAGTCACATTGACGGAAAGAGTCATCTATTTCGGACAATATCACATCAGCGACCCCCTCTTTTTTTGCAAGAGAGAGGGTATTGTTCTGAATATCATAAGCGATGATCTTGGAATCAGGCATTTTCTCACGGACAGCCTTGGCGATCGAACCGCCGATCAATCCGAGGCCTACAAAGCCAAAAGTAAGAGCGGGCATAATGAACCTCAATTCTGCCGGGGTATCGGCATGTTATGAATAGCATATATTGCATAGGGTTTATATTATATAGGGCGTTTCCTGATATATATGGAAACAATAAAATCTAATGTGCTGACCGGATTATATTTCGCTAAATGGCTTGCCTGAATTTCTATCTGCCGCGTTGGTCTACGCTCTGCTTCGGTCCGTGCTGGACGTGTGCCACTGGCACACAGCACCGTCAGTCAACGATGCCACCGCATCGCCTCCTTCCTCTGCCTTGCAGACTAAAAATTCATTCTGTGCCATTTGGCTGAAAGTAATCCGGTCAGTACACTGGTACAGAACAAAATAGTTTGATTATCATTCAAAAGAGCGTCCTACCACATCACAGAAAGGTTTTAATTCTTTGGTCAGTTTGTCAAATTTTTCAAAAGTAAGCGACTGGGGACCGTCGGAAAGTGCATGGGCAGGATCGTTGTGCACTTCGATCATCAGTCCGTCGGCGCCGCAGGCAACGCCTGCCTTAGCCATAGGCGGTACATATTTGTAAGCGCCCGTGGAATGAGAAGGGTCTACGATGACAGGGAGGTGGGTGCGCTCTTTTAAAACGGCAACGGCGCTTAAGTCCAGTGTATTTCTTGTGGAGGTTTCATAAGTACGGATCCCTCTTTCACATAAAACGACATCGGGATTTCCTTCCGAAATAATATATTCCGCGGCATTCAGCCATTCGTCGATGGTAGCGCACAGACCTCTTTTCAAAAGCACCGGAAGGCCGGAGCGGCCGGCTTCTTTTAAAAGAATGAAATTCTGCATGTTTCTGGCGCCGATCTGGATCATGTCCACATATTTTACGGCGGCTTCGATAGCCTCCTGACTGACTACTTCGCAAATCGTAGAAAGTCCGGTTTCCTGACCGGCCGTCCGCATATAGCGGAGCCCCTCTTCTTCCAGACCTTGGAAAGAATAGGGGGAGGTACGCGGTTTATAGGCACCGCCGCGCAAAATTGTGGCACCGGAGCTTTTGACAGCTCTGGCGATTGTCATAAGCTGTTCTTCCGTTTCCACAGCACAGGGACCTGCCATGATTGTTAAATTGTCAGGACCGATTACCGTATTTCCAACTTTTACGCTTGTCGCTTCCGGATGGAATTTCTTATTGGCAAGCTTGTAGCTTTCCGTAACCGGAACAATACGATCCACATCTTTGTATACAATTAAGTTTTCACTGGATATCCGGCTCTTGTCGCCGACTACACCGATAATGGTAACTTCTTCTCCTTTGGAGAGATGGGATTTTAAGCCGTTTTTTTCAATGTATTGCGTAACCGCTAAGATACTGCTTTCAGCGGCATTTGGTTTCATTACAATGATCATGATAAGCCTCTTTTCTGCATAATGCTTTATAATTGATTTTTCTGTGTTCAGGCCGGCAAACGCTTACTATAAATGCCCTGAACGTTTAATAATATAGCACTTCAACGTGCGAAAGTCAAGCATTCTAAGAGGTTTCGGGCAAGACGTCGGGATTTTTAATTGTTGTAAAATTCTTATGCGAGCTAATCAGGTTATGGTATAATGAAAAAACACTTTTCATTGATTGAGTTCGAGTGATATTAATTTGGTATAAGCGTAAGCGCATAATTTTAGGGTGGATTTTCAGTGCCCTATTCATTCTCTATAATGATTGCTAGAAAATGCTAACATTTCACTCTATTTCAAAGGAGAGTAATCATTATGAGTAAACGTATTTTTAAAGATGAACAAATCCGTTTGATTATGGAATGCCGCCAAAGCGGCCTTACTGATTACCAGTGGTGTAAACAAAACGGTATTCATCCCGGTAACTTTTATAACTGGGTCAGTAAGCTTCAAAAGCAGGGCTATACTTTTACAGAGTCAGCGGCTAAGCCAACTGCTGTTACGGCGGAACTTCTTATTGGTGGTATCACACTTCGACTCTTTAACGGAGCCGATGAAAAACTGGTTCAAAACACACTGCGGTTTATTGGAGGGATGAATCATGTCTGGTGATATCTCTCTGGCAACCAACATCTACATCGTGACCGGATTATCCTTAAGATATTTTTATCCCCATCTTTTTGAAACTGCCCGTATCCCTGGTG
>OFFO01000057.1_pt1 | contig 99861 bp, 77 predicted proteins | sample 1521441 | NCBI WGS metagenome assembly OFFO01 (sample SAMEA3504097, study PRJEB24116) | mouse gut metagenome | biome: mouse gut; feature: mouse-associated habitat; material: faeces | place: Denmark | collected 2011
CTTTTACCCCTATGACGATATATCCGCCATTGGTGTTATCATAGTCATTTGCAAAAGCACAAATAGAATGAATAATATCATTTGGATTCCAGCCTGTTTTATACTCTACACGGTCATGTTCGACGACACGTCCCTCCAGCAAAGTTTCTATCTTTAATGGTATCATTCAAGCGCCTCTCTTTCTATCATGAATTATTCACTGTAATCTTGTTTCTTATAAATTTCGGCAAAAACTGCATCCTATATTCTTTATTTCCCTGAATATATGAAAGAAGCTTCTTAATCAACATTCCTCCCTCAAAAAACATCAGATGCCCTTCTCTAAGCTAACAAGATGTGCATAAAAATCATGTCCATATCTATACTCCTGTTCCAGTAAAACTGCTCCGTAATCTATGTACTGCTTCACTACATTTGGAAAATATTCCTCTTCATAAATATGTCTTTGCTCATTCAATTCTATCAATGCTTTAAATAATGCATCATTTTCACCAGTTATTGTTTGTCTATTCAAATCAAGACCATTTGAATCGTCATCAGTATTCTCCTTCGAGCAAAATCCCTCTTTCAATGCTAATGCAATCGAAATTTTAGCCAAAGCAAACGGCTGTAAATGTTCCCTCACATATATACCCTCATATATTTCCTGTGTCTTTTTTGATGTTTTCAATCTAAACTGCATACTTAACCTCCAAAATATTCATTTGCATATACGATTGTTTGAAGGTTATCGCTATTTTCCAGCAAAAATTCAGCCTGAATACGATTCTTCATTTTTTCATAGTTCTCACCCACAATCTCTTCATTTGTAGAAAATATAAATACCTGCCCTGACAAATCCATAAAAAATCTTTTTGTAATATTAGCTCTATGCTCTGTATCAATTCTTGCAAATGGCGTGTCTATTACAAATGGCACTTCTTGTTTATTAAGTTTCATGAAAGACCAATATAATGCCATAATAAATACCTGTTTTTCACCTTTTGACAATCTTGATTTCTCAATCTCTTGCAAAATGCTTACTTTTTCATTTTTCATATCATAAAAACTTACAAATTCATTCAAATCTTTAACATTCGCACTTGTTAATAACCCCTGACAATGTACCGTTCCATATTCTGTCCAGTATGACTCTACACCAAGTTTTTTTATTCTGTTACATACACGCTTTGTATCAAAAGTTATATTCTTATATATATGGACATTAAAATTAGTATCAATCATAATACTATCAATAAAATTATTCTTTCTGGCTAACTCCTTAATTTTTACCATAAAGAATTCTTCAACCTTTTTAATTTCATTGCTATATAATCGGCTTTGGAGCACATCCAAAAATGCAACTGATTTTTCGGACAACTCAGTTATCGAAATGTTCTTTGACACCTCATCAAACTTCTTTTCTTCGCGCTTAAGAATAATCTTTTTTTCTTCTAATGCCGTTTTATATAATTGTATTTTTTCTATACAATCTTGCATTTTTTGGTTTAGTTCATTTATTTTTTCAACTAATTTTGTCTTGTTTTGCAGGTATTCATGAGCCCCTTCCACATTGCAGCTTTCAATCTCTTGTCGCAGCTTCTGAGTTCTTTCGATTGAATCCTTTACTTCCCTTTCTGCTGCAATAACACATTCTTTATCCATTGCCATATATCTTACAATAGCATTTTGCACAACAATATACTCCTCACCAGATAGACCAATAATATCAGCAACTTCAGACACTTCTTCTAACTCCATCTCATTATTAAATTCCTCTATTATAAGATCTGTAAGTTCTATATTGTCCTGCCAGTTTAACCTGCTGCATACCTTATGCATAACCCCCGGTAAAATACTCTTCAGGGACTCCTGCAATAATTCATGTTGTTGCTTATCATGTTCCTTTAATAATTGAACAGATAATTTCTCTAGCAACTCTTTTACTATAATATACGGAACAACTTCATTAGCCATCTTCTTTAATTGTAAGTTCTTCTCTTCTCTAATTCTTTCTTCCTCCTTTATCTGCAATAATTTCTCACTCCATTCGTCATAAGTTACGCCACCAGATAGTTTATACTTTTTATCCAAATCCTTAATTTCTCCACTAGCATAGTCTATTTCAGCTTTGATATTCTTTAGTTCAATTATGCTGTCATCATACTCTTTTTCAGCCTGTTCCACCTGCTGTTTTACTTCAATGTAGTTGATATCATATCCCTCAGTAACTTTTTTCCCAAAAGCAAGTCGCTTAAAATTTTTCTGCATTATATCAAATGTGTCATATCCACATAATATCATAAATGCATTTTTAACTCTTTCGTTTCCATTTTCCCCCAAAAAATAATCTGCAATTTGCTCTCCATCAAAGAAAAACAACTCAAATAACTCTGGTGGAATAATATTCATAACATAGTTATCAAAATCCGCCAGTTCTTCACTGTTAAGCAATGTTCCATTTTTTTCCACTATAAGTTCTTCAAACTCATCCAAAGAATCGGAACTATTGTTCCACCCCCTAGTTATCACATAAACATCATCTTCTTGACCATTAGAAAAAAGCATATCCAATTTGACATAGCATTTTGAAGATATATCAAACCTCGAAACATCATTTATATATTTTTTAACTTCTTTGCGGTAATGTGCATTTATATTTTCAAAACCAGCCGCTTTATTGCCATACAGACAAAGCTTAATTCCTGAAAACAACGTTGTTTTGCCCGCTCCGTTTTTCCCACCAATAAGCACAATATTTCCTTTTTTATTTGCTTGCAAATCAAATTCACATACTCCGGCATATGAACCAAAATTGCAAAGTTCAATTTTCTTAATCCTCATTATTTATATCTTCTTTCGCCTTCTTGATATTTTCATAGTGCAGCCAACCTTCATTAACCACTTTATCAAACGCCTTATTAACCTTTTGACCTCTTGTATAGTGCTTATTATTTTCAATGGCAACTACTAATTTTGCTAACATATCATATTCTATATCAAATTCTTCACATGTTTGCTTTACAATATCTAATGCGTCTGCTGAAAATAATGGTACTCTATACTCATCCCATGGCAGTCTTTTCCCTTTTATATTAAAATATAAATCTACAAGCGTTCTTTTATTCAAATCCCCTTCCTTTTCCCACATTCTATCAATTGTTCTTAATTCGTCAATTGTTATTAGCTCTAAGTGTGTTCTTTCTTCCAAAACAAGCAGTTCTTCAAGTATCCTTTTTCTACCATTCATATTAAAGGAACCAAAGCCTAATTGACCATTTTCTTTTTCATAAACGGAACCATTTCGTCTTCTTTTTTCTCTATATTCCGGATTTTCTCTTATAGACAATAACCAATCTCTATATTCTCGTAATGGCTCTAACCATTTTTCTCCTTTTTCAATAAATGCTTTTAATGATTTATCCTCTTTTACCATTGTGCAAATCCAACATCCAAAACGTGAATTGCCTGTTACTGCTACTTTTTTCTCATCAATTTCCCCTAATGTGCTTTGCTCTTCCGACAAATTCTCGCCTTGATACAAAGAAAATAAATATTTATTACTAGAGCCCCACGGAGTGACTGCATCTCCACTCAATAAATAATTCCATATGCGCTCGTTTGGAATTTCCGTCAAAGGATTATACACATACGCATTTTTTATATCCGTATGTGGAATCAACAATTTCCCTTCGATTTCCCTTGATTTTATTCCACGTGCCCTATAACTGCTCTCTGCTTTTCTAACTCCTAGTAACATTACAATTTCGCCAGCGTTATCAATAGTCTCTGTAACAAATCTATTAATTGGTCTAATCTTCAACTTATCCGTACACCATCTAAACCCTGGTGCTTCCGGAGTTGGATATCCCAAACCTATAACACAGGACCAAAACGTTTTCTCCACTTCCGGTTTAATAATTCTTGTTTCAATCTTATACTTTACCCCTGTATCACCTATTCTTTTGGACATATCATGCATATAATCTCTGACAATAGGATTTTCAACCATAGTATCGGACGAAACAATATACACTTTTTTATTTATCTCATTTGGTTCTAATTGCATAAGCATTTCAAACACAAGACAACATAATAATGTAGAATCTTTTCCGCCACTAAATCCAATCATCCACGGTCTATTATCATGCTTATATACTAATTCCATTTCTTCAATTATATCTGTACACTCTGGAAATTCAACATTATTCATCAATCTTACCTTCTTTTAAACTTATTTTCTTGTTTTTCTTCTTCATCATTCAACTGAAGTCCTAAACTACTCTTAATCGCATTAGCCGTTAAATATACAGCAACACTATTTTTAACCATTTTCTCTTTTTCCTTAACACAACGCTTCTTCCACAATTTTGAACTCCTATGCCAGTCAATCCTTTTTAGCCCCATCAAAATGGTTTCATCGAGCCCATTCACATAAAAATGATTCCCCAGTTGTCCCAACGCCTCAATTACAACTGATTGACACACTAAATATTCAGAACGCAATCTTGACTTTGGTAATTCTCCATTTTCCAGCATAGTCCACTGTTCAATGTTTTCTACGACCATTCTCCAGAATTCTATAATAAGCACTTCTTTAATTTCATCATTTTTACTGTTACCTATGATTCTTTTATTCGCTTTATAAAAAGTATTAAATGTAAACAAAGCTGCCGAATTCATTGATAAATTATCTTTTTCTTTATCAGTATATTTTCCAATAAATTCATTTTGCTCAAGCAAGTTTCTTGTGACCGCCGCAATCTTATCAGTAGAATCATATAATTCCGAAAGAGAATTGGATGTTTTTACAGCATGTTTATTCAAGTCTGTAAACATCTGCTGACTTCTCTTTAATCCCATATCCTTAAATAATACTACCGGAATGGTTTCATCTGCCAATGCCGGACATTCTTTTAATGCATCGATAATTGCAGTTTTTCTATGCTGCCCATCATTTATTAAAAAAGTAGCCTTGTCAGATATTTCAAGGATACCTACTTCTGGATATTCATCCGAAAATGAGGTAAAATCTATCTTCCCATCTACAGAACCTGCCAATGCAGAAAAAACATATGTATCTAAATTTTCAACAATATATCTCTTAATCGCTGGTATTCTTTTCTGATTCAGTTTTCTTTGCGCTCTTTTTTCAGGCAAAACATCTTCCTCTAATTTAGGAAACAAAATCTCCAATTCTTTAAGCTTTACCATGATGGTAAAATATTCTTTTCCTGCTTGAATTCCTTTGATGGCTGTATACTTCATTTGACTTCCTCACTTTAAAAAAGCTATACGTAAGTAGTATACTTAAGTATAGCTTTTTTGTCAACCAAACACCTCTGCTTTTTCTTCTAAATATCAGGAATGTTCCTTTACGTATTCCCAAAATGCTTTATCTCTCATATATACAGGTATTTCACTATTACCCATTTTCAAAATGCTTTCATGTTTCTTAAGATTTTTTATATCACTACACAATTGATTCTCAGCCAGACTACCACTTGTAGTGTTAAATACAAATCTAATATCCCCCGGTGCCAAATCTGCAACATTGTGAACCACCCACGTAAGTATGTATTTCGAATAGTCTTCTTCTTTTGTAACAAAATGCTTCAAAAACTGTGTAGATAATATCGTTCCTACACCAAACTCCCTACCTTCTTTTAATATCTTTCGCAAAGAAGGGTATCCTTCACGCAAAAAATTATCCGCTTCATCAACCAAAATTAATTTGCTTATCTGTCTCATATTTTCTTCAAGTTTGCTATGCCCCACTGCCTGCATTTGCGAATAAAACAAATCCAATGTGATTGCCACTACTAAATTTTGAATATCTGAATCATATCCTGACAAGTCTATCACTACAACTCCATTTAACAAATCAAATAATCCTTTCGTTTTAGATGCTATTGGCTCAAATATTTCAAACCTATCTATTTTAGATAATGCTGATGCTAAAACATCTCCCTTTTTAATATCTTCATCATTTTCATAAATCTGATATAAGGTTGAAAATGTTGGTGCTTCGTTATTCCATGTAGAAGAGTTTGCCTTGCTTATACCTGATTTTGTATATGCACTATCAATACAATCAAGCAACGTATTCTTTTGCTTAGGCCCTAGGTTAATAAAAACCTTAGCTAGTGTATCTACAAAAGTATTTGCTATATGAACCGGTAACAACGGCTTTGGCGTTCCTGACCATGTTAATGCTAACGGATTAAACGGCAAATGAAACGGTTTATATATTTTTGCATTCGTAAACTTCATGAAATCCGTCTTATTTTCATTATAATCACCCTTGTAATCAAATATAAGAATTCCAATATCATCAGATAATATATTAGATCCCCTGTTTTGATACAATTGTGCTATTACAGATTGAGTAAATTGGGTTTTACCAGTACCCATAGTACCTATTATTCCTGTATTAGTATGGAATATCTTATCTGTGTTATTAGGTTCCCAAATGACACCCTGTCCATTTTGCTGATTAACACCAAAAAGAATCCTCATGCCTTTTGTATCATCCTCAACATCCTCTTTTGATACCTCTTCATTTGCTTTTTGCATCGTATTATCTTGGTTAACATTCATGCCTTGTTTGTCATAGTCCTCGCCACTTGCATTTGTTCTGTTTTTCTCATTATCATCCACAATTATATCCGTTGAAGTAATATTGACAGTATTTTCAGTTAGAAGAGAAATATTGGTTTCATAAATTAATGATAACGCATCTGTTTTGGTCTGTACATTTTCTGCAATTTCTTGCACAGTTTTTAAAATCAATTCAAACTCATCCGCTTCCGGCATTTCGATTATATTGATTTTATCCTCTGTAAATGCATTTTTCCTGATAACTTGTCCCTTTTTGAACGACAAAACCGCTCCTATTCCCAGAATCTTTTGCATATCCTTTGAAATACTATATTCTTCATTAAGAAGCGACTGTCTAAACTTATCAAGAACAACATCCCAATCTTGTGAATCATCTACATGATAAACCTTCATTTTCTTACAACTTGTTATTATAAGTTGCATCATAAAATTCCGATTCACCTTATGCATAATTGTTGCTCCAAGTCCTTCTTCAGGGCAAAATGCATTAGCAAATCCATAAGCAGCCGCCTTTGCTTGCTCAACAGCTTTCTTCATAACTGCACTATCATTATTTCCAGTCTTAACTTCTGTAGGATAGAAATATATCTCTAGTTTTTCATTCTCTTTGTGTAAACCCACAAACAATAAATCATCACTCGTTGGTCCCGTTTCAAATCCTAAATTTTTGTATGATAATACTCCATCCTTCTGTGAAAGTCCCGCACCACCAGATACTCGCAACATTTCTTCCATAGAAATAGGTACCCATATAATGTCTGGATGTTTCAAATATGCTAATATAAATTTAATTGCAGCAACAATACTAATCTTTTCTCTTGAAAATACCGAATCCTTATTTACCCCTAACATGCGTTTTGATGAAATTAGTCTCAACAGCCAATCACCATTAACTGCATTAAAGAGGTTGATTATTTTTTTTACATCCTCAATATCTGCCGCCACTGCCTTTTCATTCAAATATTCCCGAATCACTTTTGAATATTGTTCTGATTTACTTGTTACAGTAATTGCATCATATCCACTACTTGATGTATATTGGTCACTATAATGGATTATCAGCAAATCTCCATTAGCCTCTTTTTCACTGAAAAAATCCAAGTCAACCTTAGGCTCTACAAATACTACCCAATTAGATGCATCATATATATAATCCATCTTCGCCTCAGCTTTGGAATCTATTTGTGTTGATATACTAATATCAGAATTATATGGATTTCCAGTTTCTTCAACCTGTATTAACGAATTATATAACTCCGCCATCTTTACAACATCTGTTTTCTTTGCATAGTGTGTTCCAAAACCAGTTCTATACTTTTGACCATACTTACTTGATGGTATTCCGGATAAAATCCCCCCCAACGAGATTCCAGTTTCAATTTGATCCATGGTCGCCATTTCTGATGTTATTTCTGATTCCATCTCATAGAATGAAATATGCGCATACTTATAATCTTTGCCATTATCATTATGAAAATAACAATCCACATTCTTAGAAAAAACACCTTCTAAATCGCTCATTGCAACACCACTACCAAAAGTCAATTTCAACTCTGAAAGATATTTCTTTAATCTGGAATAGTTTTTAAGATTCAAAAAGGCATTCCCTGCCAATATATCCGTATAAATATGCACCTCAAATCGCATCAATTTATTTACATCTGCATTTCTATTTATAGAATGAATAAAAAATTGAGCTATGCCTATAAACACCTCCGCACAATCATCCATATTAATGAGATTTATTTTTATTACTTTATTATTTATATCTTCGAATATATATCTAAAATGCGAAACAAATTCTGTTATCTTTTCTTCAATTAATCTTGGTACGTATCGCCTTCCGCCCATAAACTTTTTGTTTTTAACAGGAGCATAATGTTTCCACTCTAGTGAAAAAAGCTGATCTGATACTTTAAAAACCTTTCTGCCTCTACGTATATAAGGCAATAAGTTAACCGAATTCAATCGTTCTATCACAATATCCGATGCTTCTTTCATGCTTTCTTCATTTAACAACATGATTTGGTATACAACATTCAATGGATGCAATGGTGTAAATAATATTTCCTCATTCATTCCAACCGTAATTGTTCCCAACTTCAATGCTGACTCTTGCTCTACTGTTAGTGGCTGACCATCTGCCAAAGTATCAAATTGCTTCCAAAAAGCGCCTACATACTCATTTGCTGCTTCTAATAAATCGCCAGATAAATATGCCAAAGTAGGAACAGTATTTGTTTTCAGTAAAGTTCTCGTATATCCATAGTATGCTTCTTTCAATTCTTCACTAATACTTATATCTACCGCATCCACCTGCGGCTCACTCATATCATGATATGAATCACAATGCGCCGAGAGAATTGCATTTTCCAAAAATACTCTTTCAATCCGAAGTTCCTTTAACAAACTCTCTTTTGCAAAATACTCTTGAGAATCCATTAATATTTGCTTCATATCAACAAATTCAAAACTTTTCTTTTCAGCATACTTACCTCTTAATATTCCTCGACCGATAATTTCAATACTCTTTGTTTCATCAGGAAATAATGCAAACGGAACTACTATACCAGCAAAATTAACTTCAATCTTTATTCCACTTCCAATATTTGATAGTTCTTCTTCCGTCGAAAATATATGTAATCTATCTTCGTAATTACATCTATACTGCTTATTTTCTTCTAATTTTTCCGAAACCGCATTCTTTGCATTTTTATTAAACACCAAATCTGTGGAAACTCCGGATAGCTTTAGCTTACTCTTTGCTGCTTTCTTCTTATAATCTATGGAGAAATTAGTTTTTATTGTTGAAATCATATATTCTGCGGGCAAATCTAATACGCAAATTTTAAATACATATGTAATTGCATTTGTCTCATCTCTTAACTCGATTTTGTGAAACGAAATATTTTTGCGAGAAAATACAAATATCAAATCTTTACCATCTCGCGAAAGTGTTGCATCATCCGCACTAATACCATTATTTGGAATTTTGATATTGCAGTCTATTCTTATTGATACCGAAGTATATTTTTCTGAGTTGAAAATCAACAAACTACGAACTCTCCTTTTTGTAATCATTGATCCTTCATCTCTAATAAATAAACTTTCTCCATAAGAAATTTGTTCAAACGGAACCAAACCATACACAGTAATATGGTTTTTATCAATTTGCAACGGGTTCTGTTTCTTCTCTTGCTTTTTTGCCATAGCGGTAAGCATATCGTAATATGTAAATATTCTGCTCCAATTTTCACCATCAGCGTTTTTAGCATTTTCTATTCTTTGAATAAATTTTTCATCAAAGTCATCAGATAAATCTGTTTCCAAATTTCCAATACGAATACTCCTATCAATCCGTTCAAATAATTCATTATTTTGTTGCAAAAATTTACTTACTTCGTTTTTGTTATTTGTCTGATAGTCAGCTTTTCCATCTATTGTAAACAATCTAAATCCCGGAAAATTTTCTTTATTAACTTTTCCACTACTCATAATAGATAATAAATCACGATATTCAAACAATGAATTTTTATCACTGAAAACATCAATATTTTTTCTATCTAATTCAAATTGAAGAATACTCTTTTCAACCTCTGTTAATTGGGTGCTTTTCTCTATCATCTCTTTTATCTTTAGCATTAAATTATCTGCATAAAATGGCATTCCGCTAGATGCCAAATCTCTTGAACCACTAATAGCACTATCAATTGGATTCGATGATATTAATAATATAGGTTTATATACTTCATTAGCTGCATTTCTTAAATTTGCGCACAAAAATTCCGTAGACATCCCATCAATCTGAGCAGCAATTACCACCTCGTTATTAACACACTTTAATGAATACGTATAATACCAAGAACCGTCCGGACACTTATACGCAAACTCCCCTACTATTCCGCTTTCTTCGAGGTATTCTTTTAATGCACTATATACCTCTTTTACCGTATCATCGTCATCTAATTTTAAGCTAAATGTATCTCCTTTATGAAGCAAGCCACTATTAGAAGACATCTGAAAATATGAATTTATTTCCTTTGCTATAAAACTATAAAATTCTCTTAACATATTGTGCATCTCCACTATCACTCTTCTTATCAATAAGGTTCAATTTTGCAAAAAATTCTTGCAAATATTTTCTTGATGTCTGATCTAGAAAAATGCCTCTTGCTTCGTACTCCTTAAACAACTCATTTAATCTTATCTTTTCTGCATCTCTTATAGATATCTTTGTCAAAAAAATAATATCTTGTTCTGTTAAATTGAGTACTATTCCAGATTTTCTTCGATTTTTGAGCCACCGGTTTTTTGCGTATTCCTCAAATTTCTCTATATAAAAGCGATTTGCTCTCTTTCTTTCCGTGTTAAGAAATTGTTCTTCAACGCATTTAAACAAATGTTTTATAGCTCTATCCGTATCATTAATCCCACTCTGTTCTGCGATTTCATCGAATTTCTTGTAATCTCCAATACAGTCAGTATACGCCTTCTCTACTTTTTTGATTTCTTCTGCAACTAGCAGATCCTTTTCCATGTCTTCGCCAATATACTCTTGAATCATTATATAATCATACATAAGATTTTCATCTCTATGTTGATTTATTAATTCTAATGTAATTGAATGGCAAAACAAATGATTGATTTTTTGTTGCAACTGTTCCCATCCGTTCACACAACATTTTCTATTTCCACTTACTTTTTCCCAATCTAACGCATAATAGAAATCAACTCTTTTATCTCTATTGCCATATCCAAAATTATCTAATGTCACACATGTTTGCGTAACATAATAAAAATAGTACAAATCTAATAGCTTAGAGATATCTTCCGGTTCTGTCATACCATTGGCTAACATATAATGAAAATCACATTTAAATTTTTCTTGAATTCCTTTAATAACTACGAAATACTTCTTCTCATTAATATAATATTCTTTTTGAATTGATGCTATAGAATCCACAACCAAGGATTCCATTACATTATATGGATATTTTTCTATTGCTTCCTGTATAAAACGGCTATCAGTATCATCCAATCCCAAAACACTGAAAACAAAAAATGCCAAATCTTCTACACTTTTATTTTCCGTTTTAGATTGACAGATATGCAATCCAATATTTTTAGCTACAAACTTACCATCTTGAAAAAACATTTTCTTTACTGTTTTCTCAAAAATAGGTTCGTCTTCCTTAGAAATAACTAACTTTTTTCTCATTTTCTGACATAAATCATCCATTAAAACATCTTCAGTCTCTATTCCAAGTGCTAACTTAAAAAAATCACTAATTATTTCTTCCATTTCATATACAATATGTATTTTTCCATTGGCTTTATATGGAAATAATTTGAATTTTTTATTTGGGTTATGTCTCAGCCTATATACGTCTTGACTTTTTGTATCAGGCTCTTGAACATTAAACGTTTCCTTAAATATTTTTTCATTAAACACATAATCCATCCTACTTCACCACCTTAAACTCATAACCAAAACCAGTCTTTTTAACTACTGCCTTTTCGCCTCTATCGGAAACAATCAATATATTTTCACCTAACGAACCCGCATATAACATTTTTTCCACAAAAATTATGAAATCTGCGTGATTGTTCCTATCATCAGCAGTTTGAATATATCCTTCATTTAACTTTGAGATTAACTCATACAGTGAATAATCAATTGTCAATCTAACAATTTCTGATGTATGCTTATTTGTGAATTCAATTACGATATTAGGTGTGAAACGTTGCAGTTGCCCATCATCTACTTTCTTCGGCATATTATCCAAATATTCTTTAAAATCTAAATCTTCATAAACACTATATCCCATAATGCTATCATCTAAACATACATTTGCATCCGATTCAGAACCGCACCACTGTATAACTGCTTTCTGCACCTTATTATAAAGTGAAGCTAACCCCATAGAATGACCTGCATTGTAATAATACAAATCTTTCAAAAATGAAATATACACCTCATCGTTTTCATTATAATTCATAATTTCATTTATTCTGATTAGTGCCTTAAAAAGATGAAGTTTTAATACTTTATCAGAATTTATTTGACCAATCAATTTATTATTAGCCAACACACTCTCATAGCTAGAACCCTTTAAATATGTTCTGATTTGATCTTCAATTTCAGCAGAAACATTATAATGAACAGCAAATGCATCTGCTTCTTCTGTACGTTTCAATACAGGATCATATTTTTGCAACTGATTCATCAACGGTGTTACATCTGCATTATCAAACATCAATGTTGGCGTTATATTTTTTACATACTCTTTCAACATAGTTAATGGATTAGATAATACCATACACATCTTATCAAAACTGAATTCTGGAGAAACCAGCACATCGTATACATAATTAAATATTTCTCTTGTTGTGATAATTTCTTTATCTTTTACTATACCCTTAACCAATAACTGAGAAATATATTTTCTGTTGTTTTTATCCATAAACATTTCAAAATTATTTTTTATTGGACATGTCGATGTCAAAGGGCACTCTACAGACTTTTTCTTATAAGCTTTAAAAAATATATTTGTTTCATTTTCCGCAAAGATTTTATCAAGCAGTCGCTCTATATAATCTGAAACCACTCCTTCTTCGCCTAATGAAAACAGGTTGTAATCCGCAAAACTGATGTGCTGAAATGGGCTACTAGCATCGTAATCATTATCATTAACCATAGAAGTTAGAATATTACACTTTTCAACATATGTTTTGAGCCTATTAAATCTCGTTTTAGCATATTCTGATTCAACAAAATTACTTAATACGCCTAAATTTATGGCTAATATGAGATTTTGTCCGGACTCATCACATTTTTCATCCGAAAATCTATCCAACAATTCATTTAATGTTTCATTCGGCTTTTTGCATTGTGAACTTACTTCTGTTGCATCATTATAGACCTGATAATTCTCAATAAGTTTTTCAGGTTCGCTATTTTTTAGATATGACATCAAATGTGATTTGCCATCGCCTGCACTACCACAGAGCATAAATAATGTTTTCTTGCCAGTTGCATTTACTTTTTTTAAAATGACCTTTAAATCTCTTTCTGCAGTTCTCTCAACATGGATATATTCTTTAAATTCATCAAATTTATTAGTACTATCAATAGATTCGCTTGATGATTTTCTTAATCTATTTAATTCAATGATAAAATCGCATACACTCATAACGCACCTCAATCATTTTTCACTACTTCTTCTATATTTACATACCTCACTTTTATTTGTGAAATGCTATAAAAATCCATTTTCAATTATAGCACTTAAAGAACAAATAATCTATAAAATCCTCATTCTTTTAAAGATTTCATTCATATAAAGGGCTGTTACTCCTTATCCATATTCCCCAACATCTCTCCATAAAACAATTCAGATGCTACAGCCAAAGCCATAGCACCCAAATCATTACCCCTATCACCTACTTCTATCTCCCTCGTTCTTCTTCTCTTGCATACTTTTCGTATAAATCCGGTCAAACACTTCATATCGTTTCTGCCGTTCCATATTAATTTTCAATCTATCGATTACTCTATTAAACAACTTAATTCCAGCAAAATACTCCATATCCCCAAAGCTAAATACCTCAGACAATACATCTGTTGAATAATCTGCCATTCTGCCTGCATCAATTCCCAGAAATTTCATTGTCTCTATTACCCGTTCTGCTCTCTCTCCGATAAATTCTTCCGCTTTCTGCTTCTCATAGTAATCTGACAGAAGTTTTGCCTCCTCATATACGGAATGAAAACCTGTGTCCATATCTATCTTTTCAAAATACATCCGAACCATCTCAAATGCCGATTCTGTTCCTCTGATATCAAACGGATAACAGCACACTTTTTCAGCCACACTCATTCTCATATAATCAGCTTTGTTTGCGGGCAACTTCATATCAGCCGTATCTCTATCTCCAACATCTGCCGCAATTTCATCAGTAATATCTTCTGAAATCACTTGTGAAACCACCAAATCCTCCGTCTGATAATATGGATTCTCCGGCACTTCATCCTTCTCAATCTCCGCCAACTCTACCATATCATCCACAGATATCCAGTACTCCATTTCCGCATCCAGCGTGCTTCCATCCCTTTCAAGGCACCGCTCCACAGCTTTCAGTTCCTTTAGATTATCCTTCTTTTGAAGTTTTATCTGCTTCAACCGTTTCCAGTAATCATCTACTGAAGCTTCAAAGAAAGCCATGTCCTCTGCCGTCTTGCATGACCTTTTCTGTGAAGCCCTATCCCGATATATTTCCTTTTGCACCTTGCACAATTCCTCGTCCACTCGTTCTAGGCAGAATTTCAAATGAACCAATTCCACAAATGATTTCACACCATACTTAACCACCACCAAATACTCTTCCTGCAGCTCATGCATTTTCCGTATCTGCTCATACAGATAAGCTGATTTGTACGTAAAACGCTTTTTCTCTGCCAGCCGCAAACGATACATTCGTACATAGCACTTTCTCTGATATGGTGTAAGAATTGTTTTTCTTATCGGTATTAGAGGCAGCGTGTGATTCACAGGGGCTGCCTGACTTGCATCTCCGTATTTAAACATAGCCTCCAAGTTATTTCTACTAAAATCCCCTGATATGGTATCCAGTCTTTTAAACCTCTTCATTCCCGGAACCTTTACAGCAATATGCTCTCCCTGTTTTATCTCGAACCCCTGTTTCTCTAACAGGAAAATAAAATGTTCCATATTTTCAGCATTAAGGGCACAGAATCTTGCATCCTGTTCAATCCACTTGGAAAATACCAGGTCTCGCTCCCATTGCGGTCTTGCCATATTTTTAGGCTCTTTGCTGTATTCTGCAGGAGTAATGTGCAGTCCATATTCATCACACAGCTTATTGGTGATAGGCTGGAATTTATATTTCCAGTCACCCTCGTGATACTGGAACTTATATCCTGTTACCATATTTACACTATTTATTATAATATGGGCATGAAGATGATTTCTATCTGTGTGAACAGCCACCACAGTCTCATACTCTCCGCCAAATGCCTCTTCTGCAAAACGCATGGCTATATCATACATAATCTCTGGTGTCCCTTCGCCCGGTTTTAGCGATATGACGAAATGATACCCTTGCCTGCCTCCTGTTTTCCCAAACATCTGCTTAGTTGCTTTCATCTGCTCATAGGCAGCATCTGGCAGGCAGTTAATACCGCCTGTCAGATTGGCATTCCCAAGTTTTTTTGGCTGTAGAATATAATTGATGGCATGTTCCAAATGGACATCAATCTTCCCTTTACCGCTTGCCTTCATATGCATTGTCTTGGTTATTGCCATTTGCCCGCCAACTCCTTCATTTTTTCTTTTATTTGTTTCAGCAGATGATTTGCATCTTTCATGGTACTGTCAAATACATAGCCACCCCCATTGGCTATTTTGGTCATCTGATTGTAATTATTGCAAAGACCTGAAATCTGACGAATCAGCTCCCGTCTGTCAGATGCAAACGAAGTATCCAATCTGCCGCCATGAGTAATCAGATATCTTACATAATCAGATACTTTCATGTTATTGACTCTGGCATCATACTCTGTCTGCTCACGTTCCCTATCCGACAGCCGAATAGTAAAATTCTTCCTTGGTTCTATGAGCTGTTTTCCTCTTCCTATAAGCAATCCCTTCTTTCATCTATTTTTTATCTGCCATCAGCAAATCTTCAATTTGCCTCAAATCATTTGCAGAGAGAATTTGCAGAGAGAATTTGCAGAGAGAATTTGCCAGATACGTAAAACGCCATGCGTTTCACAAAATCTGGTTAGGGGGATTCAATCCCCCTAAAACCCTCTCTACATATGCCCCTTTCGGGGCAAGTATCTGTAATACTCCATGTACTACCATCATCTGTCTGTAATACTTACGGTATTACCATATAATAATCTGTATAACATCCGGTATTACTTTTCTGTCCTTTGTAATACCAAGCGTATTAGCTTCTCCTGACCTGTCTTACTACAAATCCGCCAAAAAAGCCATCACATCCTCTGACACATCCTCACAGGAACTTTCCGGAATTTCTCCAAAACATGGGGCATCCTCTGTGCCTCCTTCCACAGCAGACTCCGTCATTTTAAAAGTTGCCTGCTTTCCTTCAGGCATCTGTAGCTCTTTAATCCTTTCCATTTCATCTTTGACAATCAGCTTTATTGCATTGATAACCCTGTCTGCTTCACCAGTCATCGTTTCCTGTATCACAGTCCTCTGGGTATTCATTTCACAAATAAGGCGGTTGTCATGTTCGTTCCGTTTTATATCTTGAACCGCCCTTATCAACGCACTTTTTATAAACTTGCTCTTATCTCCATAGCAAATTTTCATAGTCTCACTGGAAAAGAACCTTAAAATTTCTTTGTCCTCTTCCTTATTAAAGCTCAGACGGAAGCTGACTGTCACACTATCATCATATGCCATACTGCCTCCTCCCCGACGCCTACAGCCACTTTCGCTTTAATTGCTGGTATGCCAGATATTCATATCCCAGGGCATTTGCCTTGACATCTTCAATGTGCATGATATGTCTGCCCGTAACAGAACCGAAACGCTTCATCACGCCTGCCCCGCCGCCGACATATACAACAGGTGTCATCTCCAAGTCAAAACCATGCTCTTTCAAGGCTGCTTCAATTCCCTTTGCAAATACCTCCAGTTCCTCCTTGACAATCTGCACCATCTTATCCGAATATGGCGCATTCCCATACATCATCACCTGCTGTATCTGTTCCTCAGTAAGGGTGCGGTTGGTTTTTCGATAAATCACGTTATTGATATTTGCCATACACTGAATCAGCGCCGACGGAATGGTGATACAGTCACTTTCCACAGGGATATGCTTTCTGGTATGAATGATATCCACCGTCTTGCTGCCAATATCCACAATCAGAAGCTCTCCCGGAAGCTTTCCGAGTCTGTCCGCAACGGCAGCATAACATTGTGGATACAGAAAAACATCACTGCATTTGATATGATACTCCTTACCATTGTACTGAAATTCCCTATCGCCCGGATTCAGGTACTCTTTAAATTCTGTCTTTTCCTGCCCGAACCTTGTAAATGGCAATCCGGCTGCAATGCAGACTTCCGTATCACTTAATCCATGATAATCCATCTCTCTGGAAATGGCTGCCAGTGTTAATAAGAAATAATCTCCATCTTCAACCTTGGTATCCTTTAGGGGAAGCCTGCCCTCACCAACTTTGAAATACCTCTCATTAAAAAACATAGTGTTGGTCAAAAGCGAAGCCTCACCGCCTAGTTCTTTTACACCGTTTTCAAATACAAAATGAGCGGTTTTCATGGTGGAAAATCCATGATCAATACCGCATAACAAAAGTTTCTGTTCTTCCAAGTACATACAAATCCTCCTTATTTTGCTAATAAAATGCAAGCATTCAGGCAGACAGAGAATTTTACCTCGCTGCCTTACTTTTTGATTGCAGGAGCCAAAACCTTTTGCTATAATGCATTTGCGAGATACATAGCGAAGCTTTGGCTTTGCAACCAAGGTCCTTTCCTAACCGGATTGGACTTTTTCTTTTGCCTGACAATGGCATTTCTCCGCCGCCATACCGGCTTTTCTTGTCAGGTCATCATCCGGATTGTAATAATCCGCATATCCGTAAATCTTCTGCTCGAAGTATTTACGCGGGCATTTCCCACGCATGGTATAATACCCCTGCACATCCAACTCAGCATTGTATGCCTTAATGACTGCATATGCCTTTGTCATACCAACACCCAGAATCCGGCTGACTTCTTTTGCATCAATAAATGCTTCCTTAGTGCTTATCACAAATCCCCTCCTCGCAAAACTACTATTATTGATACGGATTTAAGGCTTCTGTTAATTTTTTCGCTCTATATCCGTATTTCTAATTCGTGTTTAATCATAATATATCTTTTATCTCATGTCAATAGTATTTTTCAAAAATACGCACTTGCAATTCGTTTTGATATGTGTTATAGTATTCATATCATTATAAATCCTTTGATTTTTAGTTCGTATTTTGATTTTTTACGCAAAACACGAATCGAATAAACCGTTATGACCATTGAGATTAGAAGGTGAAGTTATGGCTTTGTCAGATGACCAGCGTTTTGCCATGTATACCGCAGAAGAAATCGGTAATGCAATCAAGAAACGCCGCAGACAATTGAAGATTACACAAAAAGAATTTGCCGAAAGGCTCGGGAAATCAGAGCGTACCATTCAGAAATACGAATCCGGTGAAATCACCATGAAAATAGATTTCATTAAACTTGTGGCAGATGAACTGGAAATTCCATGGCAGGAGCTTTTGGAAGCCAAAACAGATGAGATAGGGATTGTATCCTCAGAAAACGAGTTCCCTTCCTGTCGTTTTCACACCCTGTCAGATGTTATCAACGCTTTATTTACCATAACAGAGATTAAGGATATTGCATTCCAGCTCACCTGTGCCAAACCGCCGGAAAGTCCTGACTGGACTTCTGCCCTTATGGTTGATGGCAAAGGGAACGGAACCTATAATGCAGACTTCTGCCTCTTTATGGAAAACTGGATGGATAAACTTGCAGCCCTGCAAAGCGGCTCCATCAATCAGGAACAGTTTGAAACATGGAAAAGGGAAACTTTAGAATACTATTCTGACAGTTACTTTTCTGATTTCATCTCCCAGAGAGCCAAAAACAGAAAAGCAAAGGGAAAGCAAAAGAAAGTGGATTATTCAGCCATTCAGATTGTTTCCACTCGGGAAGAATCGAACAAGAACGAATAACAAAATATATAAAAATCGGCATCAGTCCTTCTGCAAAAGGAATGATACCGAAATTTTGTAAGTGATTTTACCCAAAAGGCTTTGTAATCACCCTAGACAAGTAGATTATATCATAGCCTTTGGATAAATGCACCTGAAATCTCAATTTTCTGAACAGGTGCAGTACACACCACAGTCTTGTGGTTCAGCTTCAGAGCAATACAACAAATAAGTGATTTTGCATTTCACTCTGAGGATTACTACACTTTAGCAAAGGAGATGATATTTATGCCAGCTTACAAAGATAATAAGACTGGTAAATGGTTCTGCAAGTTCTACTATACGGACTGGCAGGGCAACAACCGGCAGAAGTGGAAACGGGGTTTCGCCACCAAAAAGGAAGCCCTGGCATACGAAAGGGATTTTCTTGAAAGACAGTCCGCTAACCCAGATATGACTTTTCAGAATCTCTACGAACTTTATATAGAAGATATGGCTGCAAGGCTCAAGCAGTCAACCATTCTGACCAAGAAGCATATTTACGAAACACATATTCTCCCATTCTTTGGCAGCAAGCCAATCAATGAGATTAAGGCTTCGGATGTACGCAGGTGGCAGAATCAGCTGATGAATTCCCCAAATGGTTATTCCAAAACTTATCTAAAGACCATCAACAATCAGCTTACCTGTATCATCAACTACGCAAAACGCTTCTATGATTTAAATACGAATCCCTGTGGTCAGGCTGGAAGCATGGGACAGGCAAAAGCTGAGGAAATGGATTATTGGACCTATGATGAGTATACCGCATTTCGTGAGGGCATCAAGGACAAGCCACTTTCCTATATCTGCTTTCAGGTACTCTACTGGACAGGAATGCGAGAAGGAGAATTGCTGGCGCTTACCGCTGCCGATATCAATCTCATGACAAAACAGATTGATATCAACAAAACGTATCAGCGTCTGAACGGAAAGGATATCACCACTCCGCCTAAGACAAAGAAAAGCAGGCGGAAAATTCCAATTCCCGATTTTCTGTGTCAGGAGCTGCAAAACTTTATCAATACCAGATATATGCTTGACCCTAACGAAAGACTATTCCCAGCTACCAAGCACTTTCTCTCTCATGAAATGGAACGAGGCTGTAAGAAAACAGGCGTTAAGCGGATACGGATTCATGACATCCGCCACTCGCACGCCAGTTTACTTATCAATCAAGGCTGTGATGCACTTATCCTCGCTGACAGACTGGGACACGAAAAGGTATCCACAACACTGAATACTTACTCGCATCTGTTTCCGCACAAACAGCAGGAACTTGTCAGCAATCTGGAGCAGCTTGCAGCAACCGTTGATGTTACACCAACGCCAGAGCCGCCAACGAGTAACCCTTTACTTGAAACTATGGGAATTTCCTATGATGATGGCGCGGCTGACAGTTCAGCAACTTCGGATGCAGCATATGCCAATGCAGAACTTCCATACGGACCGGCGCCACTGCCAAAGGAAACAGCACCGGGAAAAGTTATCCCTATGCCCCAAAGAAAAGTTATTTAATTTTCCAAATATTGTTTGGAAAATGCAAGCTACAATAAAATGATGCGGAACAGAGTAGTTGCGTTTAGTAGCAAAATAGTAGCAGCGCAAAAAGAAAAGCCCGGGAACGCCCTGTTTATAAGGCTTCCCAGACTTGTAGCGACTATTCGAACTCAATCGTCCCCGGCGGTTTCCCCGTGCAATCATACAGTACCCGGTTAACCCCCTTCACTTCATTCACGATCCTACTCGTCACCTTCCCCAGCACTTCCCACGGAAGCTGCGCACTCTCTGCCGTCATAAAATCACTTGTCATCACCGCTCTAAGCGCCACTGCATAATCATAAGTCCTCTCATCTCCCATGCAGCCTACGCTCCGCATATTTGTCAGTGCTGCAAAATACTGTCCTAAGTCCTTATCCGCACCGGCCTTTGCCACCTCTTCCCGATAGATAGCGTCCGCATCCTGCACAATTTTAACCTTCTCTGCCGTTACCTCTCCTATGATACGGATGCCAAGCCCCGGCCCCGGAAAAGGCTGCCTGTATACAAGGTGATCAGGAATCCCCAGTTCCAGTCCTGCCTTCCTTACCTCATCCTTAAACAAAAGTCTGAGCGGCTCTATGATCTCTTTGAAATCAACATAATCAGGCAATCCGCCTACATTGTGATGCGATTTGATCACCGCGCTTTTCCCAAGCCCGCTTTCGATCACATCGGGATAAATCGTTCCCTGTACGAGAAAATCTACCGCGCCGATCTTCTTTGCCTCTTCCTCAAATACACGGATAAATTCCTCTCCGATGATCTTTCTTTTTGTTTCCGGCTCCGTTACTCCTGCAAGTTTTTCATAAAACCTGTCCTGCGCATTGACACGGATGAAATTCAAATCATAGGCTCCGTCAGGCCCAAATACTGCTTCTACCTCATCGCCTTCATTCTTACGCAAAAGCCCATGGTCAACAAATACGCAGGTTAGCTGCTTACCCACCGCTTTTGACAAAAGTACGGCAGCTACGGAAGAATCCACGCCGCCTGACAGAGCGCATAATACCTTGCCGCTCCCCACTTTTTCTCGGATCGTTTTTATGGTCGTATCCACAAAAGAATCCATTCTCCAGTCTCCGGCACATTTACACACTCCAAAAACAAAATTAGAGAGCATCTTCATTCCTTCTACCGTATGCATAACCTCAGGGTGAAATTGAACTGCATAAAGCCCCCTTTTTTCATTTTCCATTGCTGCAACGGGGCATACCGGTGTATGCGCAGTAACGACAAAATCAGAGGGCGCTTTTTCTATATAATCGGTATGACTCATCCAACATACCGTCTTATCTGAAACCTCTTTAAATAATGCCGTGGAAACGTCCACCTCCACTTCAGTCTTTCCATACTCGCTGACCGGGGCAGAGGCCACTTTTCCTCCAAGCAGATGAGCCATAACCTGAGAACCGTAGCAAATACCAAGAATCGGGATCCCCATTTCAAAGATTGCCATATCGCACAAAGGTGAGCCTTCTCCATACACACTGTTTGGCCCGCCTGTAAAAATAATTCCTTTCGGTTTCATTTCTCTGATCTTATCAAGCCCTAGATAATAAGGGTGAACCTCACAATATACATTACACTCCCTGACTCTTCTGGCAATCAATTGATTGTACTGACCTCCAAAATCCAAAACAAGCACCATTTCCTTTTCCACATCCATCCTCCATTCTTACTCATTCTACAGCTTCTAATGAATTCTTTTTATCTTCCGTCCGCCGTATGCACCGCTTGTATCTGTTCCCTATTATATGTCAGAGTTTAAAGACTTGTCAAAATATTCTTTTCCTTTTCCCGTCTTTATTTACATTCCCACTATCAGGACAGACTGAATCAGTCACTATTTTTTTAATTCCTTTTATATCCAACATTCCATCCCAAATAGCAATCTGAATCCACACCTGTTTCCCATATTTCCTTTTCTCTTTATCCCCGTCTGCACATTGCGGCTAGGTTGCATATACATTTTTATTCAGTATTCCTGTCATGCCGCTCTGCGGCAGAAACAATAAGAGTGTGTAACTTAGAATTTCTTTACACACTCCACCCCATTACCAATAACAGTCCAATTCCGTATCCATTTTCCACTTATTATAAATGATGTAATAGCTGCTAAAATGCCTATCCCCTGTTTTTTTCCATGATCCGTTCCCATTTATTCCCATGATACCGCACTCCATAGCAGATTGCCCTAAAAGCCCAGTCGATCGTCATAGCAATCCAGACTCCTAATAATCCCATATCAAAGAAATAGCTAAACGCATACGCCGTCCCGATCCGAAAGATCCACATAGAAAGAATCGCTATGATCATCGGCATGATCACATCTCCCGCAGCCCTTAAGGTATTGGGCAAAGTAAAGGACGGAACCCATGCGATCATGGCCATACAGGCATGCCATCTTAATACCTGTACCGCCATTTGCGTTGTCTCTTCACTGGCACGGTAAATCCCTACAAGCTGAGGGGCAAATATTAAAAAAACAAGTGAAATGGCCGCCACGCTCCCGATAGCAATGAGCATCAGTTTTTTCGTATAATACCGCGCCTGCTCATATTCGCCTGCACCGATGCATACCGCCGCTACGGAAAGCAGGGCAAAATTGATCGCCGTCCCCGGAAGTACATTAAAGCATGCTAACGCATTGCAGATCGAATTGGCTGCAATTGCATAAGTGCCAAAGGTCGTGACCAGACTGAGCAGCAGGATTTTTCCCAACTGGAACAGACTGTTTTCCAATCCGTTAGGCACGCCGATATGAAGGATCTTTTTGATCAGGCTGCCGTCCATTCTGCCCGTTACCTGCCCTTTAAAGTTGATTACCCTGTTTTCATTGAACATGAAAATAAGAATGATGATCATCGCTGCCACTCTGGAAAAACTGGTAGAAACAGCCGCTCCTGCCACTCCTATTTTAGCTCCGTAGATCAAAACGGCATTCCCTACTACATTCAGCCCATTCATCAAAATAGAAATATACATAGTAGTCTTAGAATCCCCCATGGCGCGAAAAAGCGCTGCACATGCATTATATATGGCAAGGGGACAAATAGAAAGCGCCGTCAGCACCAGATATGTTTTGGCATTTTCCATTACTGCCGCCTCAACCTGTCCGAAAATAAGACTTAATAGAAAAGAATGAAAACCGATAAAAAGAACAGTGATCACTACAGATGACACAATGGAAAACAGCATAAGCTGCCATGCAGACTTACAGGCATTTTCCGAGTCCTTCTGTCCCAGAAAATGTCCGGCCACGACTGCACCGCCGGTCGAAAGCGCCGCAAAAATATTAATGATCAGAATATTGATTGTATCCACAAGCGAGACACCGGACATTGCCGCTTCACCTTCTCCTGCAATCATGACCGTATCCGCAAGTCCAACTAAAATGGCAAGCAGCTGTTCCATAATAAGAGGGCCTATTAATTTTTTCAAATCTTTATTACTGTATAACATCTTTCGTTCCCTTCCTGCCCAAAGATCCATCCGTTTATTCAACCCGTCAGGTTTTGCTTTCTATTCTTCCGTTATTGTATTCCCAATTCGTGCTGATGTAAATATTTTTCTTTTGTTGCAAGACCGCCTCTGATATGACGTTCGGATTTATTGACATCCAATACTTTTCTTGCTTCTTTCGCAAGTGTCGGGTTAATCTGCATCAGACGTTCCGTTACGTCCTTATGTACAGTGGATTTCGAAATGCCAAACTGCTTTGCCGTCTGCCTGACGGTGGCATTATTCTCAATGATATAATTAGCAATACCGATTGCCCTTTCCTCGATATAATCCTTCAAAAGAAATCCCCTCAGAATACTTTTTTACATTGTATGAAGTATCGCGAGGGGTTATGACTATTTAAAAACAGTATTCCATAGTTACTCTTTATGTCGTAATTCCTTTTCACCCATACCGGCAACTAAATCAACACAGGCACATGGCGTTCCTTTGGGAACGTAATCTGAAACGAAATTCTAGAGCCTATTTGAAAAAATACGGGGCAGTTCTGTAATATCACTTTAAAAAGACCCCCCAAATAGATTCTGAAATGCCAGACCGTCTCCCTGACAGCGGCATTATTCACAATAATATAATTAGCAATGTTTACAGATAGTCCGACTTGATATATCATTCTTCTATAACCAATATTACAAAACAGATATTTTCCGGTTTATTTTCCCAAAGTACCCTTCCATCATTCTCCTGATCTCCCCAAACTGTTCCCTTGTCTTCTCATTTCGCGACTCGAAGGAAAGCAGTTTTTCCAAATATCCCTGTTCCTCCACCATTCTCAGGCTTTCCGGATACACCAGTTCAAACACTAGGGAAATATGCCCTGCCACATTATCGACAGCCGTCCTTTTCAGGCTCCGTAAGGTTGCATGCTCCTCCTTCAGACTTTCCATCACAGCTCCCGACACTTCGGAATTTCTAAGCTCGTCCGTGGTCACATTATAGATCTCCTCCAAGGGAAAATCCACATTTACTTTTAAAATATCCACTTTATCCGCATCCCGCAAGATCTGTCTCCCCGGCGGAACAGTCTATGCTTTTTGCGATCCGCTCGCAAAGAGCGGCTACCCGGAATGTATGCTCGATCTTCAGCCGTACCTTATCATCCCTGCTGTTATAGTTTTCCACATAATCAGAAAAAACCTTCTCCACCCTTTTCCTGTCTATCTGCAGCATTTTATCATGATCCTTTCTGTCTTCCTTCCTAAAATATAAAATGACAGCCTTAAAAAAGAGCCTGTAGCCCTTTGGCAGCAGACCCCTCTATCTATTTGACACATACCTGCGCGCATTTCATATGTACAAAGCTCTCCGCCGGCCTCAGCAGACAAAAAACATTTTGCAAACACACTCTAGTCTTCAATATCCTCATTGGCAGCTACCGCCGATACTACCGAAGATACTACCGCCACTACTACCGCAATGATAATGACCAACAATCCTCCCGCTAACAAAATAAACATATCTTTCCACCTCTCTTATCCGTCTTCCCGACCATCCTGATTACCAGATCTAAATAATCTATCTTTATACGCTTCTACTCAACCGGCGAAAATCTGCTGCTAAACTTATCTTCTCCGCAGCAGTGACGCTCTCCGCTCTCCTCATAGATAATATAATCTCCTTCACGGATAAAAATAACGCCCCTGCGGTTTTTAATAAACGGACATACCACCCGGCCGTCTTCTTTCGTGACTTTAATCAGTCCTTCCGCAGAGATCCATCCGTTTGTAACTACCTTTGTCCAAGATTCAAAACCGTCTTCCATATCTTTTCCAAGCTCATATTTCACTGCTTCCACATCGAGCGATGCTCTTTTATATTTCTTTCCCATATATTACCTCCTTGGTACTTTTCATTCCGGTACTTAATGTATATTGTATCAAATATTTGTTTTCTTGTGAACAATTTTACAGAAAAATTTATAAAATTGGCAACAATTGAACCAAGCCTGACCGGCCCGATCATTTATAGAAAAGCGCTTATGTAAAAATGCAGGACGGCCGGGCAAAGCCTATGCCCAGCCATGCCTGCATTGCCCATACGATTTATAAAGTACTCTGCGTAAAAAGTCCTTTCACATGCTGGATCTCCTCATCCGTCGCTTTTGCAGCCGGAACATAATAGGATTTTTCCCTTGCCATCTGATACAACTCTTCCTGTGACATTTCACAGGCATTTCTGAACTGTTTCAAAGTCTGCTTCAGTTCCTTATTCTCCGTCTGCGGGATCATCTCTCCAAAACGTACCAATTCTCCGTTGATCCCTGCCAATGTGTCGTTTACGATCGTTTTTTCCTGCATAGTAACCTCCATTCTTACTTAACCTGCAAATACGCCCTGCTTACTGCAAAAATTTCATCAATGTCTGCTTATTTTCCTGTGCCGTTTTTGCGCCTTTTTGAAAAAATTGTTTGATCTTCGGATCCGTTGCACAATTTGCATACTCTTCCATTTTGGCAACGGAAGTGTCGTATCCGCCGATGAGATGACGGAGATTTTGCAGCTCTAATTCTGAAATATTACCCATATTTTCCTCCTTATTTGCTTTGACTTTTAGTTCCCACTTAGTATGTGTACTTTTTTTTTCTTTATTCGAATCCCGATCTATCAACTTTTACCTATAGCCTCTTCACACTTCTTAACGGCACTGCCTTTGCCGTAAGATAAAATGACTGTACGCAAAAAAAGACTTCCGCCCTACAACTCCCTCAGGTAAGCTTTAACATATATCCTGCTTAGGAGTATGTATGATGGGCAAGAAGCCTTTCTATCGGACCGTTGTCCGGCCGTTTATGTTTACATCTTTTTATACGACCCTTCTCACGGAAAGGATTTCCCTATACTGTGCATTACTAATCTTAATACCGGTGCTTGCAGTACTGGCATGTACGATCTTGCCGTTTCCGATATAGATCGCCACATGGCCGGAATAGCATACAATATCGCCCGGCTGTGCATTGGCATAATCCACTCCCGTTCCGATACTCCTTTGCGCATACGAAGTTCTCGGAATGGAATAGCCGAAATCACTGAAAACCCGATAAGTAAAACCGGAACAATCCGCGCCGTTTGTCAGGCTCGTTCCGCCGCTCACATAAGGATTTCCTACAAACTGACAGGCATAACTGGCAATCTGCTGCCCTGTTGCGCTTCCGCCTGTACTGGCCGGCGGAGTCACGCTGCCGCCCGCGTTCCCTCCCGTCCCGGAAGATCCTTTCGAGTTTCCTGCATTTGCCGCCTGCTGCGCTTTCAACGCCTCTTCGGCCTTTTTTCTCTCCTCTTCTTTTAACGCTTTGATCTTTTTTTGTTCCTCTTTGATTTTCGTTTTATAAATCGCCGCCTGCTGCCTTGCCTGTGCGATCTGTGTCTCAAAATTAGAAGACTCCTCTTTCTTTTTGGCAAGAAGCACATCCAAATATGCTTTTTGATCCTCCAGATCTTTTTTATTGGCTTCTAATTCCGCTTTCTCCGTCACAAGAATATTTTTCTTCTCTTCTAATCTGGCCTGAAGCTCCTCTACGGCGATTCTGGTTTCCTGATAAAGTTTGAGCTGCTTTCTGTCGTATTCATACAACTGTTCAAGATATTCCGCCTTATTCAGCATATCGCTAAAGCTCTCCGCTTCCAAAAATATCTGCAGATAGGAAGTCTCTCCCTTCTCATAAATATACTGGATACGGATCTTCATAGCCTCATACTGTTCTTCTTCTTCCTTTTTGGCCTGCTCGTAGTCCGCCTGAGCAACGGCGATATCCCCTTCCACAACGGAAATAGAGGTTTCCTTTTCACCGATCTCCTCCTCTAAAAGCTCAATACTGGTAAACATATTGATGACTTCCGAATCCAAATCGCTGATTTCTTCCTCAAGAATCGCCTGTTCGTCCTCCATTTCCGTAATCTGTCCCGTGAGTGCGTCCAGTTTCGCCTGATGTTCCTTCTGCTGTTTCTCCAGATCGGACACCGTGGATGCATTGACCGACGCCGCTGCCGATACGGTCAGAAAGACTGCCGCCCCCCATACTAAAATACGTTTCAACTTTTTTTTCATATAAGCTCCCAACTCTCTATGAAACCTTTCCCCATAACCCAATACCGCCCAAATATCACCAAACTGCAGGCTTTTCTTACAAGTCGCAGTTTTTAACCGTTCTCGGGAACGGAACCACATCTCTGATATTCGCCATTCCTGTCAGGTACATCACACATCTTTCAAAACCAAGCCCAAAACCTGCATGACGCACAGAACCATATCTTCTAAGATCCAAATAGAAATCATAGTCCTCTTTCTTAAGGCCCATCTCTTCCATCCTTCGTTCCAAAACCTCAAGCTTGTCTTCCCTCTGACTGCCGCCGATGATCTCGCCGATTCCCGGAACAAGACAGTCCATTGCCGCTACCGTCTTACCGTCTTCATTGAGTTTCATGTAAAACGCCTTGATCTCCTTTGGATAATCCGTTACGAAAACCGGACGTTTAAACTCCTGTTCCGTCAGAAAACGCTCATGTTCCGTCTGCAGATCGCAGCCCCAAAATACTTTATACTCGAACTCATCGTTATGCTTTTCCAAAATCTCGATCGCTTCGGTATAAGTCACATGACCGAAATCCGAATTTAATACATGATTTAATCTTTCAATCAATCCCTTATCTACAAACTGATTAAAGAAATTCATCTCCTCCGGCGCATTCTCCAGCACATAACGGATCACATATTTCAACATCGCTTCCGCCAGAATCATGTCGTCTTTCAGATCCGCAAATGTAATTTCCGGCTCTATCATCCAAAATTCCGCCGCATGCCTCGTTGTATTGGAATTTTCCGCACGGAAAGTCGGTCCGAAAGTATATACGTTTTTAAAAGCAAAGGCATACGTTTCCACGTTTAACTGCCCGCTTACGGTAAGATTGGTTTCCTTCCCGAAAAAGTCCTGACTGTAGTCGATCTTTCCGGCCTCCGTTAACGGCGGGTTCGTCATATCCAGCGTAGTCACCTGAAACATCTCTCCTGCGCCCTCGCAGTCGCTTCCCGTGATCAGCGGCGTATGCACATATACAAATCCCCTTTCCATAAAAAAGGAATGGATCGCATAAGCGCACAAAGAACGTACCCTGAATACTGCCTGAAAAGTATTGGTCCTCGGACGCAGATGCGAGATCGTCCTCAAATATTCGAAACTATGACGCTTTTTTTGAAGCGGATAATCTGCGGAAGAAGCTCCTTCCAATAAGATCTCCGCTGCCTGCATCTCAAAAGGCTGTTTTGCCTGAGGCGTCAGCACGATCTTTCCCTTTACCACGATCGCGCTGCCCACGTTCAATTTGGAGATCGTTTCAAAATTAGCAAGCCCATCGCTATATACGATCTGTAAAGGCTCAAAAAACGTACCGTCATTGATCACGATAAATCCAAATGTCTTAGAATCCCTGTTGCTCCGTACCCAGCCGCCTACCGTGACTTCCTGCTCTGCATATTTGTCTGTGTTGCGATATAAGTCCCTGATCTCTGTTAATTCCATTTCTCCCTCATTTCTGCGCGGCTTTATTGTTCGGTTTCTTATACGGACCGCAGATCTGCGGATGCTGCGCAGACGCAGATCTGTGGATTCATAATTCCCGTTTCCTAATCTTTTTTATCGTTTCCCGTTCTGTCCAAAACGGATCCGTACCGTCATTCCGGTCGTCTATCTGTCTCGTTTTATGCCATATCGGCACACCGTACTTCTTATTCCACCGTTACTTGGGCATTTTCCCTTAAAAAATCCAATACTGCCGAAAACATCAAAAATTCCCTGTATTCTTCCTTTGATCCTCCGTCTAAAAATTCCTCAACGGAACCGTAACCTGCATCGGTAACATACTTTTCCAATTCTTCGTCTAATTTCTCGTCGCTGATGTTTAAGTTTTCTTTATTGGCGATCGCCTGAAATGCAAGCGCCTGCTTTGCCGACTGCTCGGCCCAGTCTGCCATAAGATTTTCGAAATCCGAATATTCCGACATACCATAGGCAAGAAGCGCGTAGGTTTCCAGATCCACCCCATACATACCTGCAGTAGTTGTCAGATTGTTGATAATATTATTGTGATATTTTTCTACCAGCGCCTCCGGAACGTCCGTATAACTGCACGCCTCGACAAGATCCGCAATAAGGGCGTCCTCCACCTGATTATTATAATAATAGTCAAATTCAGCCTGTTTATTTTCTAAAAGACCGGCTTTTACGGACTCTCTGTATTCCTCCACCGTAGCCGCCTCTTCGTTTAAAAACGGAAGAAGCTCTTCCGTTACCCCGGACGGCGCTATTCCATTTACCGTAATAGAAAATACGGCATCCTTTCCTGCCAGTTCCTCATGATAATCTTCAGGAAACGTAACGTCCACGTCTACCGTTTCTCCCGGCATGACTCCGATGATCCCGTCTTCAAATCCCGGGATAAAACCTCCCGCTCCGATCTTAAGATCCGTTCCGCTTTCCGAATCGTCCGTTCCTCCGTCGAAAGCGACCCCGTCTACCGTTCCTGCATAATTGATATTCACCGTATCGCCTTCTTCTACCGCTCTATCCATAATGGCGGCGCCTTCCACGCCTCCCAGTTTTTTTAATGCGTCGTTAACGGCCTCGTTTACTTCTTCTTCACTAACCGTCGGTTTCTGCAGTGTGACCGCCATTCCTTTATACTCGTTTAAAGTCACACGGCTTTCCACATCCAGATCTTTTAAAACGATCTCTTCCGGCTGCGCCTGCGTTCCGGATCCGTTTTCCGATTCCTCCGCACTTTCTGACTCCGTATCGGCTGTTTGGGATCCTTCCTCATTTTTGGTAGATTTTCCTCCGCATGCACTGAGCATTCCCGCCATTATCGCCGTCATTAATAAATATACTAATTTCTTTTTCATTTGATCTGACCAATTCCTTTCCTGAATCTGTCTCCGGAGCATATTTGAAACATACTTTCTTTCAAATAATTCAAACGCGCTCCAATGTCCATTATCATAACACAAATAAACCCACTGTAAAACCCTTTCCCAAATAAGTTCACACAATTTTAATAGAATCAAAACGCGTCACAGCAGCGGCGAAAGCAGTCTGCTTACCTGCTCTTTCATACGGATCAGCAAAGAACGGCTGGCATAGACATCCTTTGTGATCTGGCTGCAATGCTCCAGATCTTTCTCAAAGATCTTTCTCATTTCCATTGCTTTCTTTTCACAATATACGACGGCGTTTACTTCAAAATTAAGCGCAAAGCTCCGGATGTCCATATTGGCGGTCCCATAGCAGAATACTTTATCATCCACCACAATTCCTTTTGAATGTAAAAAGCCTTTATTATAAGTATAACAATTTGCGCCCGCCATAACCAGTTCTCCGATATAAGAATATGTGGCCCAGTAAACAAACGGATGGTCCGGTTTGCAGGGGATCATGATATTGACTTCGATCCCTGAATAAACAGCAAGTATCAGCACCGTAAGCATCGCGTCGTCCGGAATAAAGTAAGGCGACTGGATATAAATGCTCTTCTTCGCTTTACCGATCAAACGGACATAATTGTCCCTGATATTTTTCATGCGGGAGTCCGGCCCGCTGGATATGATCTGCATTTCACATCCCCGCACATATCCTCTCTCCGGCAGCCTGAAATATCTGTCATTGATAAACAGATTTTCTTTTGCCGCATAATTCCAATCCAATAAAAACCGGGTGCTCAGCGACATGATGGCGCTTCCCTCGATGCGCAGATGGGTATCCCGCCAATACCCGAACTTTTCATCCAGCCCGATATATTCTTTTCCTATATTGAATCCGCCCACATACGCCACTTTGTTATCGATCACAACGATTTTCCGGTGATTACGGTAATTGACACGCATCTGAAGTCTTCCCAAAATCGCCGGGAAAAATTCCGCCAGCATGATCCCTTCTTTTTTCAATTCTTTCCAATACTTTGAAGGTACGGACCTGCAGCCCATGCTGTCAAATAAAACGCGCACTTCCACGCCCTGCGCCGCTTTTCTTGCCAGCACTTCTTTCACCCGGTTGAACAACACGTCGTCTTTTATAATGTAATACTGTACATGGATAAACTCCTGCGCCCGCTCCATATCCTCGATCAGCGCGTCAAATTTTTCATTTCCGTCCGTAAAGATCGTCACATCATTATCATCCGTTAAAACGGCGCGTCCGGTTTCTAGATTGTATAAGACCAGATCCGAATAATCCGTGATCTCCGGATCTCTCTTTTCCAGCTCCCTGTTGATCAGATGGCTTTCCTGAAACCTGATAATATCATTCAGGCTGTCCTCTATTTCCTTTACTTTGAACATTTTCCGCTTATGCATATCCATACCGATCAAAAGATATAGGACAAACCCGATGATCGGGATAAAATACAGGATCAGCAGCCAGGTCCATACCGACTGCGGATCTTTGCGCTGAAAAAATATAATGACAATAGACAAAAACATATTGATAAAGATCAAATACGAGGAAAATACCCGCCATACCGCCCCGATATTCGACATCATACTGTCTAAAACTTCTCCCATCCGTCTTTCCTTTCCACTTTTTGACACCTTTTCACAAGTTCCTTACCATAGTAACGCATTTGCCGTTTTTCTTCAAGCGTAACAGACTGTTTGTCCGACTGTTTGTCCGACCGTTCAGCCTGACCGTTTCGTCCGGCCAAATGCTCCGGAGACCGGTCCCTTTATTATACTTGCCTTATAAAAAAAAGAATGATACAATATTTTGTACATCAAAGTTCTTAGGAGGATTGCCCGTGAATACATTATCAATTGTATTATTAGTCATTTTAGCCGTTTTAATTGTCGGTATCGTCGTTTTATATTTTGTAGGGAAAAAAGCGCAGAAAAAGCAGGAACAACAGCAGGAACAGTTAGAGGCTGCCAAACAGACCGTTTCCATGCTCATCATCGATAAGAAACGGATGAAACTGAAAGATGCCGGACTTCCCGCTATCGTCCTCGAACAGACTCCGAAATTATTACGCGGTTCCAAACTGCCGATCGTAAAAGCAAAGATCGGGCCGCAGATCATGTCTTTAGTCTGTGACGAGAAAATTTTTGATTCCGTACCCGTAAAAAAAGAAGTAAAAGCCGTTATCAGCGGCATTTACATTACAAGCGTTAAGGGCCTTCACGGAAAAGCCGCACCGATAGAGCAGAAGAAAAAAGGGTTCTTTAAACGGAATATCGAAAAACTGCAGGAAAAAGCAGGCGCAAAACCGCTGAAATAAGCATTTTCAAACACACTTTGGCAAAAAGGGAGTTACCGGACCGGCAGCTCCCTTTTCTTCTATATTTCTACTGCAGTTCCATGCCCGTTTCCTTGGCACGGATATTCATCTGAATCTTACAATCCGCCAGATATTCATAGTTTACTTCCAGCGCATACTCCACATCCACCATGATCTGCTCCTCTTTTTCCGTGCAGGTTACCTTTTTTGCATCGATCCCGATCAGAATGTTTCCGTAAGGCGTAGAATAATTCGTCATATTCTTTTTATTTTCCTCAAATACCATATGCACATTGACAAGCCCTCTCTTTGTCAGATCGAGAGAATGTTCTTTAAATTTGATGATATTCTTCGTGCTTTCCGGAAACCCTTCCGTAATCTCGTCGTAGATCACATAATGATGATCGTTTTTATTATAATACTCTGCAAAATTGATGGTTTCCACTTTGTTTTCATCCTGATCCGCCTCAAACTGAAGCCCTTTGATCGCCAATAACACATCTTTTTTCATCCTAAAAAACCTCCGTACTACTCTGTTTTCTTCAGTAATCTTCTATATTCACAATTTTCGCCGATAGTATGCCATATTTCAGTATCGATGTGGCAAACTGTTTGAATTTCTCCGCACTGTCGCTTACAAAAAAACGGTATTTATTCTCTCCCAGTCCCATTTCCTTCTGATTTAACAGCCCCTCCGCTTTCAGCAGTTCTTTTAGTTCCCTTGCCGTCTCGTAGGCCGGATTCACAAGCGTTACCCGTTCTCCCATAATCCTCCCTATCGTAGAACGGATCAGCGGATAATGGGTACAGCCCAGTATCAGGGTATCGATATCAAGATCTTTCAGCTCGCTTAAATAGCGCATAGCGATCTCATCCGTAACAGGATCTTTTAACAGCCCTTCTTCCACAAGCGGTACCAAAAGCGGGCACGCTTTGCCGATCACCTCGATGCCCTCATCGATCTGTTTAATATATGTAGCATAAATCCGGCTGTTTATCGTTCCTTCCGTACCGATCACGCCGATCTTTCCGTTTCCGGTAGACTCAGCCGCCACTTTCGCGCCGGGCTTTACTACTCCGAGTATCGGAATATCTATTTCACGCTCAAGCTCGTCTAGCGCATAAGCGCTTGCCGTATTGCAGGCAACTACAATTGCTTTTACTTTCTGTGCCTGCAAAAAACGGACGATCTGTCTGGAATATCTTGTGACCGTATCGCGCGACTTACTTCCGTAAGGTACTCTTGCCGTATCCCCGAAGTATACGATCTTTTCGTTCGGGATCTGGCGCATGATCTCTCTTGCTACCGTCAATCCCCCCACTCCGGAATCGAACACCCCTATCGGTGCGTCCTGAAATTGTTCTCTATCGCCTGTCATTGACTTCATTTCCTCATTATCTTACTTTTTATAATAATCCTATCCGGTTCCGCCTCCAAAAGCTCAAAAAAGGCCTCCTCGCCCGTTTTTTCATCTGCTTTTTCCCCCTGTCTGCCAAAAAATTCTGCCGAAATCCCCACCGCTTTCTCATAAGTTCCTTCCACAAAACAAAGTTCGGGGTAAATAAGTCCCCACCACATCATTCCGACAAAAATAAGCAACATCAAAGACCGAAGCTGTTTCAATTCTATTCCTCCATTTCCAAACGCGCATTCCCGCTTTTATCTCAGACGCCATAACATAAAAGACGTCTTTCAAAGCTTTCTTCCTCCTGCGCTTTTAAAAAGAGTATGCTTCAGATCCGGGGCTTCTATTCAATTTTTTATTTTCTTTTTCCTCTCTCCTGTTTTTCAATGCGTATCTGCTTCATGATTGCCTTTTCCTGGTTGTCGATATGAAGCTTAGCGGTATTGGCAGCAGTCTCCTTATCTTTCTTTTTTATGCTCTCATATATGATTTTATGCTCCTCAATCAAGGTTGCATGACCGCTTTCGTCTTTAATATATTCAAAACGATACCTGTACATCTGTTCGGATAGATTATTTACAAGCTGGATCAGCCTTTGATTGCCTGTAGCCCTTACAATAATATCATGCAGAGCCACATCCGCTTTTGCCACGATCCTTGCGTCTTTTGTCTTTGTAGCTTCTTCAAATTTAAGGCATGCGGCTTCAAGCACCTCCAACTCCCCGTCACTGATTCTATCACAAGCCAGCTCTACGCACAAGGCGTCTAACGTCCTTCTTACCTCCAGCACATCTTTTAAGCTTTTTTCCGTGATCTCCGCCACTTCCGCGCCCCGTCTCGGGATCATCGTCACAAGCCCTTCCAACTCCAGTTTCCGAATCGCTTCCCGGATCGGCGTCCGGCTCACTCCCAGTTTATTCGCAAGATGAATTTCCATCAAACGTTCTCCCGGTTTTAATTCTCCTGTCAGAATTGCCTGTCTTAATGTGTTAAAAACAACATCCCTAAGCGGTAAAAATTCATCGCCGTTCATTTGAAGGTTGTCATTCATCCTATTACTTTCCCTCCTTTATGTTCCCTTTTACCGTCGTTATGAATATCTGTTTCGCCAGTTTTCCTTCCCGCAGAAGCCGCGCCGTCTTTTCCATCTCTTCCCTATTGTTGTAAATCCCGAATACGGTTGGTCCGCTTCCGCTCATAAGCGCATTCCATGCGCCGTTCTCTTTCATAACAGTCTTGATCTTCCGTATGACCGGATATTTTTCCAATGTCACACTCTCCAACACATTTTCCATACGGCTTACGATTCCGGCGCTGTCCCCCTTTTCAATGGCGGCCGCCATTCCGTCTACGTCAGGGTGCGCCGTTAATGTATGCAAATTCAAATTTTCATATACATATTTCGTGGAAACGCTGATATCCGGCTTCGCTATCAAAAGCAGAAATGCAGGTGCCGCCCTTAACGGAGTCAATACCTCTCCAATCCCTTCTGACAACTGTGTTCCGCCTTCTATACAATAAGGTACGTCCGCTCCAATCTTTACCGCCAGCTTTTTCATGTCCTCAAGATCCATTCCCAACCGGAACAGCCCGTTCATTCCCCGGATCACTGCGGCTGCGTCCGTACTTCCTCCCGCCATTCCCGCCGCTATCGGAATATGTTTATCCAAATGTATCCTGACTCCCTCGCATAGTTCATAGCGGTCCATGATCAGCTTCGCCGCCTTATACACCAGATTATTTTCATCGGCCGGAAGCGTTTCTCCCAAAAATCCATCTCCCATACTGACTGTAACATGGATTCCCTGCCCGCATTTTTCCATAGTAAGTTCATCATACAGTCCCACGGTCTGCATGATCATTTTCACCTCATGGTATCCATCGTCCCTACGCCTTACCACATCCAAGGAAAGGTTGATCTTTGCATATGCTTTTTGTTTCAATTGCTCCATAAACCTTTTATGTCCGCCTTCCTAAAATATTCTTGTATACAAGAGATTGTATTTCATTATATACAATTTTTTCTAAAAAATCAATCCAAAGGGTAATATGGTAAAGTCTTTCTGCCGATATAATAGTAACAAAGAACTATGATACCATGGATGGTAAAACGGATGAGAAACATTAAGTTTCCCGCCGGTGACTTAGAAAGGAGAATGGTCATGAGCATGAACGTAAATGGAGTTACGGGAGCAGATACATATTCTGCTTACAACACAACAAAAGCAACTGAGAAAGCTGCTGAAGCAACCCAGAATAAAAAAGCGGAGAGCGGCGTCGTTTACGAGAAAAATACCGCGGCAGCAAAGAAAACTTACAAACCCGACACCAATATGGTGGCTAAATTAAAAGCGGATGCAGAAGAAAGAACCGCTCGCTTTAAGAGCCTTGTAGAACAGTTGATGACAAAACAGTCAACTACCTATGGACAGGCAACAGACATCTGGTCTTTCCTTTCCAAAGGAGATTTCACTGTAGACCCTGCTACAAAGGCACAGGCTCAGCAGGATATTTCCGAAGACGGCTATTGGGGCGTGAATAAGACCTCCGATCGTATCGTTCAGTTTGCTACCGCTCTTACAGGAGGAGATCCTGATAAGATCGAAGAAATGAGAGATGCATTTATCAAGGGTTACAAACAAGCTGAAAAAACATGGGGCGGCAAGCTGCCTGATATTTCCCAGCAGACCTACGATGCTGTCATGAAGAAATTTGACGACATGGCTGCTGCGGCAAAAACTGCAGATACCAACTAATCTGCTCTTAAACGGACTAAAAAGGAACTGCGCTAAGATTGGTCAACGCGCAGTTCCTTTTCTATTTGTTTCTTTTTTAATCGGCCTTTGTTCTTCCCTGTCTCACGATCAAAAGCTTATCTCCGGCGCGGACATTTTCTCCCGACAGATTGTTAAACTCTAATATCTGAGAAACAGGCACATAATACCGCTTGCCGATTTCCCATAATCCGTCTCCCTCCTGTACCATATAACCTACAATTCCGGGAAGCCTGTTCCTTCTGTCCTGATCCGCCTCCCAGACACGCATTTCCGTGATTCCCGGCATATTCATATCCTCGAAAACGATAGGATTAAAGAGCAGCACTGCTTTTGCCTCAATATCTCCGCTCCCAGACAGACTGACCATAAGAGCAGATAAAACAGGCTGTAGCTCATAACTGCATTTATCTTTATATGCGGGCAGATCCACTTCATAAGTAAAGGGCAGATACCCTTCCGCTTTGGTATAAGGTCTTTCGCTTTCTCCCGTAGATAAAAGTACCTGCAGCCGGATAGCGCCTTCGGCTACGATCTTTTCTTCCTCCTGCCTTATCTCATCCGTCTGGATCACCGCATCACTATGGAGGATCTGCAAAATCCCGTCCGTCACTTTAGGCGCCTCTAATTTTCCCGAAACCTTTAACTTGTCATTATTGCAAAGCAATACTTTCTTATATACGGAATCCTTCCTTGTAAGTTCGATCTCCTTTTCTATCCCGTAGGCGTCGTCTACATATTCCATACTATCTTCTTCGTACATCCGGATATCCATATTCAGGATCAGCTCTAATCCGGCCACTCTTGACTCTCCGTCAAAATCGGGCCGTACTTCCATATTTTCCGTTCCTATTTCGAATCGTATTGCAGGAATCATGCTTTCCTTACATCCGTAACAGTCTATCGTTCCGCCAAAGGGGATCGTCGTTTCATAAGTCCTTAATTTTCCTTCTTCTCCTTCGCTCTCATATATCAGAAATACCTGCGCGGAGCCCTGAATCGTTATCTTTTCTTCCAAAAGCTTAAATTCCGCATTTAAAAGCTGTACGTCATACCAGATAAGTTCGGTAATATTAGGATAGTTCTGAGGCAGCTCCAGCTCTTCTTTCATCCGGAAAATATCTTTTTTCTGAATGGCGATCTGCGCAATATCTCTTTTTTTTCTGCTGCACTCTACCGCTCCGTCCGTCTCTTCGTCGACCATGATCCCTGTGACCATGTCCTCGTCCCATATCGTATCCACGCTCAGTCTGAATCCTGCCACCGCCTGCACGCTGAGTTTCCTTGAATTGATCAGATCTACGCTCATGTCTTCCAGCGACGGAACAATATCCGCCGTATCCGTAGAAACGACGCCTTCCATATATACCTGTTCTTCAAAAGGGATCTCGCCTTTTACCGAATACAAACCGCCCATATCCGACTGTATCAATAAAGAAAACTGCAGTTTCCCTTTTACGAGTACATGGTTGTCTGAACTTTTACTGTCCGTGATCACGATCGTACCCTTATTTAAGACAATGCTTTCCGCATCCGGTTTATTATCCGGAATGTTTACATCATTCTCCAAAGTTATCTGTGTGCCGGCAACGCATTTTTTCCGGTCCATATGTACACTCTGCTTCACTAATTCCAATTTCTTCATACCTCCACACTTATTCTAACTAAATATATTCTCCGGAGGCATTTTTTATTCTACAGAATGATTTTTATTCCTTGCGGAATGCAGACAAACAGTAAACCATATCAAACCTATTAAACCATATTCCGGAATATTCCGAAAAGATTTGGGGACGCCCTTGACAGAAAAATGAGGGCATGATACACTACTGTCAGTCTATAAAGGACACATATAGCTTGTGAAAGGTAATCGGTTGGAAGAAACTACTTTCAACGAAGTATTCAAAAGTCTGCCCGAGCATGCAGATCGGGGAATGAATTTTCAAATATGCTCTAGAGCGGACAGATAGGAGTAAATATGTATTGTAGATAATTTAATTTGGACAAAACAAACCGTAGTTTTCAACCTATAACAGGTAGGTTTGTTTGCGTATGCCGAATTGGATTATCACATTTATTCCGGAAACCTTTCGTCTGTCTATAGGTGTTATTTTTTTGCTTAGATCAGATATCGGTCTTCTTTTGTGAGTCTGTTTTCGGTTACGGAAACAGACTTTTTTAGATAGGAGGCATGCATTTATGTTACAGATCAAAAACCTATGTTTCACCCATAAAAAAGACTTAAGGGAAATTCTGAAAGATTTTACCTGCGTATTGAACCACGGTGATAAAGCCGTGATCATCGGAGAAGAAGGCAATGGTAAATCGACCCTGTTAAAATGGATCTACGATCCGGAGCTGATTGAAGAATACGTCGAAGCTTCGGGAGAACGGATCGCGAATAAAGAACGTTTAGGTTATCTTCCCCAAGAGCTTTCCTCGTCGGATAGATCCAAATCCGTCTACGAATTTTTTACCGAAGAACCGCTGTTTTCGGATCTGTCCCCGAAAGAATTAAGAAAGTATGCAAAAGATTTTCATATTCCCGCCGACTTTTTTTACAGCGATCAAAAAATGGAAACGCTTTCCGGAGGGGAAAAGGTAAAAGCGCAGATGCTGCGGCTATTGATAGGACAGCCTACGGTACTGCTCCTGGATGAACCTTCCAACGACCTTGACATCGAAACCTTGGAATGGCTGGAAACGCTAATAAACGGCTGGCCTTATATCGTACTGTATATTTCCCATGATGAAACCCTGATTGAAAATACGGCGACCATGGTCATTCATTTAGAGCAGATCAGACGCAAGACGCTCAGCCGTTATACGATTGCAAATATGCCTTATCTGCAATATAAGGAAGAACGGCTTGCCAAATTTGAAAAACAGGAACAGCAGGCATTAAACGATCGAAGAGAGAAACAGATCAGAGACGAAAAGTTCAGAAAGATCTATCAAAGAGTCGACCATGAACAGGCGGCGGTCTCAAGACAGGATCCCGCCGGCGGACGTCTGCTTAAGAAAAAAATGCACACGGTGCAGGCATTAAAACGCCGTTTTGAAAGGGAAGACGAAACTATGACTCAAATGCCCGAACAGGAAAACGCCATATTTTTCAAATTAGGAAATAAAGATTCCCATATTCCCGCCGGAAAGACCGTAATCGAATATTCTTTGGAAAAGCTCTATACTCCCGGTCATGAACGATGCTTATCTTCCCATATCGGGCTGCAGATAAGAGGGTCGGAAAAAATAGCCATTATCGGCAGCAACGGCGCGGGAAAAACGACTTTGCTCCGCAAGATTGCGGAAGAACTTCTTGCAAGGGAAGATATCCGGGCGGAGTATATGCCGCAAAATTACGAGGATCTGCTAAACCTCCGCATCTCGCCCGTGGAATTTTTGGACGATTCCGGAGATAAAAGCAGACGCACGCAGATTCGAACCTATTTAGGCGCGTTAAAGTATACCGCGGATGAAATGGATCATCCTATCGCCGAATTATCAGGCGGACAGAAAGCGAAAGTACTGCTTCTTAAAATGAGTTTGTCCAATGCAAACGTTTTGATATTAGATGAACCGACCAGAAATTTTTCCCCCTTATCGGGTCCTGTGATCCGGCGGATGATATCCGGTTTTCCGGGCGCGGTCATCAGTATTTCCCATGACAGAAAATTTATCGAAGAAGTATGTACAAAAGTATACCGGCTTACGGAAAAGGGACTGGCGCCGGAACCTGAAGCGTCGTTCCCGGCATCAGATATGGGTACGCGCTGAGGATTTCCGCATTTGCGCTTTCAATTTCCGTATACCGGATGCCCGATCCGTAAAATCTCCTCGAAATCCCCCATAAGGTGTCGCCCGGCTGTACCACATATTCCACAAAGTCTGTTTCCTCTTCCTGACGCCCGGCTCCGTCCTGTTCTTGTTCAAGGAGTCTTTGCGCAATCTCGCTTCCGCTTTTTTCCGCAAAGGCTCCCTCCTGCGGCTCCCAGAGCAGAAAGGACTGTTCCCCATACTCGTCCATCGCAGTTTTTTCACCGCTCCAATGTACCGGCAGGTCAATCCTCATATCTAAATAACCGTCCCCGTCCAAATCCGTAAAAGTAATGGCATCTGCCATTTCAATACTCATTTTCACATTCTGCATCTGTAAAATCTCATCCCTGTCCAAGTCGGTTACCGTCATAATATAATCCTCGTCCGTACAAAATCCATTGGACAGGTACGCCTCATAGCCGCTTGGAGGAATTTCCTCCGCAAGAGTAAAATGCAGCCCAAGCAAAGGACCGTCTTCACATAACCTGACCTCATAATCCGCTTCTTTCAGCAGGGCAAAATTTTCCATATAGGGCGCTCCTTCCCATGTCGTATCTATCCCCCTTACTTCCGTAAAACGACGGGCAGGATCTTCAAAGCTGCTGATCCTCTCCTCATGATCGATCCAATAAAGAATTTCTTCTCTCATAACCCATCCGTTATAGTAAAGATCCTGCACTTCCTGTTTCTGCATACTATAAGCCATAAGAAATTCCCTCACGTCCTCCCCGCTTATCAGGCTTGTATTGTTTTTCCATTCAAGCCCGCAAAAGTTGTTCCCTACGACCACCATTTCCCGGATGCCCGATTGGGAAAAACAATAAGAGCCTTCCGGGCGCATACCGTCCATTGTAATCGCATAAAGGGGATTTTCTTCCTCGTCATAAATTTCTTTTAAATAACGTTCCAGATCCGCCGCATGGATATCTTCCCCAAGCTGATATTGATAATAAGCCAACTCTAGCGCGTAGTTGTCTCCGCCTTCGCTCAGTCCGCTCTTTTCCTGTTCCTGCTCTGAAAAGTATTGCTGAAATTCTTCCGCCGTTTGAAAAGTATCCCATAAAATGTCCGCCGTACCTTTTATCTTTATAATATCCTGCCTGTCCGGCATATCGTCGTCATCTTCCTCCGACAGCTCTTCCCTGTCCCCTTCCCCTGTACCTGCATCGTCGACAGCAATAAAGATCCGGGCATATGCATAGGGTATCCCGTTGCTTTCTTCGTCCAGATATTCCAACAATTCCCCCAACGGGCAGCCCTGCCTGTCATGTAAAGCTGTTTCCATTTCCACGACGGTTTCCGACGCCGTCCCAGTGTTTTTTTGACACCCTGAAAGTACGATAACACAAAACAATATCATACAAAATGTTCCCGCATAATGTTTTTTTAAATAAACTCTTCGGTACATAAATCCGCCCCCTGTCCTTTGTTCCAAAGCGTGTTTGAAATTGCTTTCCCCGGGATGTGCGTCACAGTTTGTGGGAAATTTGGTGCAAAGATCACCCAAAGTGAGGCATGCAGATTGGGGAAATGAATTTTCAAACACGTTCTAGTACTCATAATACTATGCCAATGCATCAAAGTTGCATACTGAGAGCCAAATCGGCCATTAAAATTTTAACTCCTTCCAAGGCTTGGAAATATCCGGAAGAATATGATACAATCAATAGCGTAAACAACACGGCTTCAGGGCGTAGACACAAAGAAGGCGTGCCGCAGAGCGGCATGACGGGAAGATTGAATAAAGTTGAAAGCAATACACTTTCAGCCTTTTTGATTTGAGTATCCGCAAAAGCGGACAGATGGGAGCAAAAATGAATCAAATACTTATGCTTATCTTATCGATCGGAATCATAATAGGCGGAGCCGACAGGCTTCTCGGGAACAAATTCGGATACGGCGACAAATTTGAGGAAGGTTTTCGCCTTTTAGGGCCTACCGCACTGTCTATGGCAGGGATGATCTGCCTTGCGCCGGTATTGGCCGACGTTTTAGGACAGATCGTAATTCCGTTGTATCAGGCGGCCGGCGTGGATCCCGCTATGTTCGGGAGTATACTTGCCATCGATATGGGCGGTTACCAATTAGCAAAAGAACTGGCTGTAGACAACAGGATCGGCAGTTATGCGGGAATCGTTGTATCCGCAATTTTCGGCTGCACATTGGTGTTCACTGTACCCATCGGTATGGGCATGGTCCGGAAAGAAGACCGGAAATTCTTTGCCAAAGGAATCATGCTCGGCCTGACCGCAATGCCGGCCGGGCTGTTTGTCGGCGGACTTTTATCCCATTTATCCTTATGGGAATGCCTGCACCAAAACCTGCCTGTTTTTGCGGCGGCCCTGCTTTTATTATTGGGTCTTTGGAAAATACCGGATCAGATGGTGAAGGGCTTTTGTATTTTGGCAGACGGTATACGGGCTTTCGTCACGATTGGTCTGGTACTGGCAGCAGTCAAATCGCTCTGCGGGTGGGACTTTCTTCCAAGAATGACGCCGATAGAAGACGCCATGGAAATCGTTTCTTCTATCGGCGTAGTCATGTTGGGAAGTCTTCCCGTGGCCGAACTTTTGCGCAGGATGCTGGAAAAACCTTTTACCTTTTTAGGCAGACAATTCGGTTTGAAACCCCAAAGCCTGACAGGTATGCTGATTGGATGTGTAAGCGCAATTCCGGTCTTTTCCCTCTATTCCGACATGGATCCTAAAGGAAAAACAGCCGCCGGAGCGTTTCTGGTAAGCGGCACCAGCCTGCTTGCCGCCCAAATGGCGTTTACTGTCAGCGCAGAACCGGAAATGATGCCTGCATTGATATGCGGGAAGTCATGCGGCGCTTTTGCCGCGGTAGCGCTCGCTCTATGTTTCCGGGAAAAGACCGATACCGCCTTTATCTGACGCATCCGATCAATTCCCGAATGTCCTCCACCTGCTTTTCTTCCATAAACTTTTCAATTCCTTCCACAACCTCCGCCGTGGTATACGGATTGACAAAATTCATCGCGCCGACCGCCACCGCCGTCGCTCCTGCCATCATAAATTCCAGCGCGTCTTCCGCATTCGCGATACCGCCCATACCGATGATCGGAATCTTCACTGCCTGCGCGCACTGATAGACCATCCGCACCGCCACCGGTTTGACCGCCGGACCGGAAAGACCGCCCGTTTTGTTGGCGAGGACGAAAGCACGCTTATGAATATCGATCTTCATTCCCGTAAGCGTATTGATCAGAGAAATCGCATCGCTTCCCGCCGCCTCCGCCGCTTTCGCCATTTCCGTAACATCCGTCACGTTAGGACTTAATTTCATGATGATCGGCTGCTTTGCAACCTTCTTGATCTTTGACGTAATGTCAAACAGGCTGTCCGCTTTTTGTCCGAAAGCAATCGCCCCTTTTTTTACATTAGGGCATGATACATTGATTTCCAGCATATCGACTTTTTCGTCAGCCAGCCTTTCCACGACTTCCACATAATCTTCCACGGTTTTTCCACATACGTTCACAATGATTTTCGTATCATATTGCTTTAAGAAAGGAATATCCCTTTGGATCAATACGTCGATACCTGGATTTTGCAGACCTATCGCGTTGAGCATTCCGCCGTAAACCTCCGCCACTCTGGGCGTGGGATTTCCCTCCCAGGGCACATTGGCGACACCCTTTGTCACAACTGCGCCCAAACGGTTCAGATCCACAAATTCTCCATACTCCATTCCGGAACCAAAAGTTCCCGAACCCGTCATGACCGGATTCTTAAATTCCACACCTGCAATCGCTACTTTTGTATTCATAACTGCTCCCATCTGCGTAATTAACACCTATTCAATCAAAAAATTTCAACTCCGGACATACCGCGTCTAAATCTCTACTTCATCCGCTTCAAAAACCGGCCCGTCCGTACAGATCCTTGCATTATTGACATGAGAATGCCGGTCCACGTTTTTCGTCTTACACACACAGCCAAGGCAGGCGCCTACGCCGCATGCCATTCGCTCTTCCAATGAAATATAGGCTGGTATCTCCTGTTCCTTTGCATAATTCTTAACCGCCCGAAGCATGGGCATAGGGCCGCAGGCAAAAATCACATCAGCCTGCAGGCCGTTCTCCCGAAGAACGTCCATAACATTCCCTTTTGTTCCTATGCTTCCGTCTTCGGTTGCAACATAGACATTTCCGTATCTCTCCAAATCCTCTTTCAGAAACAATTGCGCGTCCCTATATCCTAAAATAATGTTGACCCCCGTTTTCCCGTTTCCTGCTTTTTCCGCACCGCCTGAAAGTTCCTTCGCAAGCTCCAGCATAGGGGGGATGCCGATTCCGCCTCCCATGAGAAAGATTTTCTTTTCCTTTCCCGCTTCTATCGGAAATCCGTTTCCTAAAATACCAAGGACCGAAACGGCTTCTCCCTCTTTATACGTTGAAAATTCCCTTGTTCCCTTTCCTGCGATACGATATACGATACGCAGTTTTTCCCTTTTTTCATCTATTTCGCAAATGCTGATCGGCCGCGGCAGCAACGTACTCTCGTTTTTTGGATACAACGCAATAAACTGCCCGGCCTTTGCTTCTTTAGCAAGCTCCGTCTGTATCTGCATATCAAAAATGGCCGGCGCGATTTCTTTGTGTGCCGTTATGACGGCCGATACCTTTTTCTTTTGAGACATTTGATCACTCTCCCATCTTGTCATCTTTTTTGTAAACAATTTTTCCGTTGCAGATAGTATAGCACACCTGCCCTGTCATTGTCTTTCCCAAAAACGGCGAATTGGCGGATTTCGATACGAAATGGTCTGCTACCCACGTTTCTTCTTTATTGAAAACAATCAGATCCGCGGCTGCGCCTTCCTCTATCGTCCCTCCTTGCAGTCCGTATAACTTTGCCGGATTATAGGACATTTTTTCCATCAACTCCATCATGGACAGATATCCCGTATTGACCAGACTTTCGATTCCAAGGCTTAAAGCGGTTTCCAAACCGATTATACCGCTGGGAGCCTCCGTAATTTTCTTTTTCTTTTCCTCTTCACTGTGGGGCGCATGGTCCGTCGCGATCAGATCGATGGTCCCGTCTTTTAACCCTTCCAAAATAGCGATCCTGTCCGCCTCTTCACGAAGCGGCGGGTTCATTTTTGCAAGCGTTCCGTACTCTATCACAGCGTCTTCGTTCAGGGTAAAATGATGCGGCGTTGCCTCGGCATGAATGTTACCGCCCTTTTTTTTGGCCTGCCGGACAAGTTCTACGCCTTCTTTCGTACTGATATGCTGGATATTAATGACCGCACCCGTTTCCAACGCGATTTTCAGATCCCTTTCGATCATGCAGATTTCCGCCTGCCTGTCCGAACCGCCGACGCCGAAATATTCCGAAGCTTTTCCCCTGTTGATACCGTTATTTTCAATATATGCAGGATCCTCTTCGTGAAAGCTGATGGGCATCCCCGCCTTTGCCGCGCTCTCCATCGCCTTACGAGCCAATCCTTCCTCCAAAAGCGGAATACCGTCATCCGTGACGCCTGCCGCCCCTGCCTTTTTCAATTCTGACATATCTGTCAGTTCTTTCCCCTGCATTCCCTTTGTAACCGTCACACAGCTTTCCACATGGATTCCGGTTTTTTTCCCTTTTCCCAATATATATTGAAGCGTATCTGCCCGGTCTACCGCAGGCTTTGTATTTGCCATCAGTACAACTGTGGTAAAACCTCCCTTTGCCGCCGCCTTTGCGCCGGTTTCGATATCTTCTTTATAGGTAAATCCCGGATCCCTGAAATGCACATGCACATCCACAAGCCCCGGCGCTATAAAAAGGCCGTCCGCATCTATGATTTGTAATTCTTCCCGTCCCTGCCCGTTGACAGCATCCGTCTTTACGTTCTCCATCTCTTCTTGTATCCGTAAGATCTTCCCGTTCCCAATCAGAATATCCTTCTTTCCCTCCTGTTTATTCTTAGGATCGATCAGATAACCGTTTTTGATCAAAATCATTTTCTGTACCCCCTTGTAATACATTTCTTTTATTTCATCGAGCGCCCGTTCAAAAGTATCCTCTTATTTCTTTCCTTTTTGCATTCTTCCGTCTTCAAAATATTCCTTTATATATTCCCTCTCTATCTTCTCCGACAGCTTTTTCATCTTTTCAAGCTCCTGCTTATAGTTGTCCTTGGTAAGCTTATATTTTCCTTCTTTCATCCGTTCCACGATAACATGATTGATCTCATCCGAAAAATGTACGGTATCCATATAATGATCCAGATCTGTGATCAGTTCTTCATCATTTTGAAAATAATACAGTTCCGCATTTTCATAGGCAAGCAGTCTTTCCGCCGCTTGTCCGGCCGCATACAGATTCTGTTCCGTTTCCCCGTTGCGGTAAGCTGCATCCCACCAAAGCATGGAATAGGGCGGATAAATAAACCGGAACGTGGTTTCGGGATGGGCCTTTACTACTTCCTCTATCAAGGAAATATTCTTATCTATGTTTCGCTTGTAGTCTTCCTCCGTAAGCATCGGCACAGCCTTTTCCGGTCTGCTGTAATGGCTTAAAGTCTCTTCCTTGGAAAATACTTTATACTGCGCCCAATTATAAGAGGTCCCCTCGTCATAGTCGTCCAGATAAGTCATTGCCAGTAAATACGGAATATGCTCACAGATCACATCCTTATTCCAAATATAATTCACATCGTCAGCCGGATTATCATTATATAAGTACAAGGGCAGAGAATCGTCCGGAAAAACCTTTTCGGCGTCCGCGCTCAAAGCAAACAGATCCATACTGTAATAGACTTCTTTGAGTCCCGTATCCTTCTTGGCCTCAAAGGCCTCTTTCAAATACCAGATCAGATCTACCGTCGCTGCGGAACTTTTGATCCCTTTGATCGTAGTCGTCCCAAACGCTTCGTCAAACCACCTGTTATTGTAATTTTCCGCAACCGAAGAACCCAGCAGGATACTGTCGTAATCAAAGTTGCGCACCGTGCCGATACACTGGTATTCCGCTTTCGTCACGACCGCTTTCAGGCTGCCCACCGGCTTGTGATAATGAAAAAACGGATCGAAGACGATCACCGCCACTCCGGCCAGTATCAGGAGCATTGCCGACTGTATGGCAAAATTCCGGATAAACCTTTTTTGTTTTTGCAGTAATTCCTTTTCTCCTTCCATACATCCCGCCTCCTCATTTTAAAAATTAAAGTATAAAAAAGTACTGACTCCCGACAGCGAGAGAACGGACCAAACGAACAATACCGCGATCCTTAAAGCCGCTCCGTTGCTCCATGAACTGTTTTCCACCATTTTTCTTGTCGTTTTCCTGCTCAATGCAACGGCACCGATCAATGCCACGGTCATGAGCGCCGCCATATTTACTGCGCTAAGAAACTGCGGCGCTTTCATGGAGAGCGCTTTTGTAACGATATAGATCTCGGATATGGGTACCGCGTCCGCTACCGCCCAAATACTGCCGTTATATTCACCGGACAAAAGCCGCTGAAAGAACAGAAAACCGTCCGCCATCGTATCGCTTCTAAAAAATACAAAGGCCAGACAAACATAGATAAACGTGGCTGCCTGCGCCAAATGCCGCCCGATCCGGACTGCCCTGCCCGGATTCTCACTTTCATCCGGTCGTATCCTTTTCTTCCTTCCCTGAAACAAATTGTTCACCGATACCCCCAGACCATGCAAAAATCCCCAAAACACAAAGGTCCAGTTTGCCCCGTGCCACAAACCGCTAAGCAGGAACACCGCCATCGTGTTGACCGCTGTCCTTAGTTTTCCTTTCCGGTTTCCTCCAAGCGGTATATAAACATACGTTGTAAAAAATCTGCCTAACGTCATATGCCAACGCCGCCAAAACTCTTTTACCGACGCCGATTTATACGGCGAATTAAAATTATCGGGTATCTCGATCCGGAACATTTTACCGATCCCCACGGCCATATCGCAATAACCGCTAAAGTCGAAATACAATTCAAACGTAAATGCCAAAGCTACAAAAGCGGCCGAAAGGGAATCCAAACTCCCGATCTCCCCAAATCCGTAGTTCACCGCTTTCGCAAGCGTATCCGCAAGTAATACTTTCTTTCCCATACCAATCACGAAAAAGGTGATCCCCTGCGCAAATCCTCCGGCGTCAAATCTCCTCTTTTTCCTGTCCTGAAACTGGGGAATCAACTCGCTGTGCAGCACGATCGGCCCTGCAATAAGCTGCGGAAAAAAGGTAACAAAATTCAAATAATCCAACAGATCATAATGGGGCGCTTTCCCTTTACATCTGTCGATCACAAAAGAAAGCTGTTGAAAAGTAAAAAAGCTGATTCCCAGCGGCAGTAAAATATGCTTCAACGTAAAATCCGCCGAAAATAAGACGTTTAGATTCTCCAAAAAGAAATCAAAATATTTAAAATATCCAAGGATACCAAGGTTGACCACGCATCCTGCTATCATCATTCCCTTTTTAGCGCCCGGGCTCTCCCATTTTGTCAAAAGATAGCTGAATAGATAATTGGCAAAACAACTGCCCAGAATAACAGAAAGATAACTGATGTCAAAATATGCATAAAACCAAAGCGACATGACAAACAGGAACGCCTGCGCCAATTTATATTTCTCTATGCGGTTTAGGAAAAACCATCCGATCAGTGCGACCGGCAAAAATAAAAAAATAAATAGATAGGAATTAAATAACATCTCTCTGCCCTGCCCGTTTCCTCGTTTTGACTTAAATTTTATCAAATTGTACAAAGCAAGTCAAAACCAAAAAACGGCTTTTGGCCAAAAGCTGCATAATATTGGTTGCACTCCCTCCCACCCTCCGTTATAATGATAACAAGTGCAAAATAATTACCGAAAAGGAATTGAATCATGATACGTTTTATTTTAGTCGTTCTATTTGTGGTCATCTTTCTCATCTGCTCCATTCCCTTATTTTTCATAGAATGGCTCATAGGAAAGATCAATATGGACGCCAAGAACCGCAGTTCCCTAGCCATTGTAAACTGGGCGTTCCGCTGCGTCCTGTTTTTGTCGGGAGTAAAGGTAACCGTTCTCGGGGAAGAAAATGTCCCGAAAGACACCGCCGTTCTCTATGTGGCAAACCATAGCAGTTATTTTGATATTGTGCTCACTTATGTAAGAGTCCCCAGACCTACAGGTTATGTCTCCAAAGCTGAAATATTAAAAGTCCCTCTTTTAAGCCAGTGGATGAAAAACCTGCACTGCCTCTTCTTAGACAGGGAAGACCTGAAAAAAGGGCTGCAGACCATTTTAGAAGGAATCGAAAAAGTAAAGTCCGGCATTTCCATCTGCATCTTTCCGGAAGGCAGCCGGCGAAAACCTGCGGATACCTTTCTTCCTTTTCATGAAGGAAGTTTTAAGATCGCCCAAAAATCAGGATGCCCTATTGTACCGGTTTGTCTGAACAATACTTCCGCTATTTGGGAAGATCAGTTTCCTAAAATTAAAAAAGCCCATGTTGTCATTGAATATGGCAAACCGATTTACATAAACGAACTGGATAAAGAAAATAAAAAATTTTTGGGCGCTTATGTCCAAAATATTATTTCCGAAACTTATTTTAAAAATAAAGAACTCGTATAACGCATTCAAAAAGGGGATCCTTACAGTTATTTCCAACCTGAGGATTCCCTTTTTCTCTCTTTTTTATCCTTCTATTTTCCTATTTTTCTTCCGTATCCGGTATATTGTGCCATACCATATGCATCCGGTATTTCTTTCAACCAAGAAATACCGCGTTTTCTTCCAAAGGGCAAAACTTGGTTCCGTCGCCGTTTTTTATATCGCCCCGCCTTCCTTCCGCCCTCATGATCTCACCCTCCGCACTTTTGGTATACTGCCGGACATACAATGCACGCTGCAATACACCGCTGACAGTTTCTTATTCCTTTCTTTTTCCTCTTATGGTATAATTTATGCGAAAATCTAAAACAAAAAGAAGCCCAAGCAATAGGAGGTCAATATGGAAGACGTACATAAAAAAGGATTTGACGCCGATTTAGTATGGAATGATTTAGAGGACTGCTGCTTAAACGGCGTTTCATGCAGCCAATGTCAGGGAAAGGACTGTACGATAGGTTACGCCAAACAATGTATAGAAAATTTCAGAAAGTTTCCCAAAAAAGAAGTGGCGGAGGGTGTGGAACTGATTCCTACCATGGATCTTAAACCATATGACGAAGCCGTGTTAGAAACTGCCATCGCGCACATTTTAAAAGAATGTAAAGACTGTAAAGAGGACCATACGGAAAACTGCATCATTAACGTGATCCGCAATTGTTATGAAGTAGGGCTGTTCGGAGATCCCCATCCCTATGAAGGAAGCGCGCTGCAGTACTTGATGTATTTAAAAAATAATTTCCCCGGGCATTCCGTGCGGATTGCCGATCTTTATATGAAGCAAAATGAAAATTAACATGATACGTCATGGAACACATTATATTTGAAAGAAGGCAGTCATGAAACACACGGTCAAAAAAGAAACAGATAAAGATATAAGACCAGCAAAACATTTATCCCTGTTTCCACTGTTTATATTTCTATTATGCTGCACTGTTTCCTGCTCTAAAAATACGGATCCCCGATCCATGTCCGATTCCCTTACCGGACTCTCCGGGGAATCGATAACGGAATCTGCCGGCCTAAGCCCGGATACCACCGACGCCGTTCCATTCCCTGACAGTTCAGACTCTGAAAAAACGGAAGAGGACACAAAAGAAGGTACGGCGGAAAGTGTGGAAGAAAACGCTCCTGAATCCCTGTCTCCCCTTTTGCCTGAGACAGATACCGTTTCGGGCAGAGCCGATTGGGAGCTTGCGTATATCAAATATTTAAGCACGTTGGAAAGCGGAGGCTCCTGCACCTATAGTCTGATCTATGTGGATGAAGACGACATCCCTGAACTGGTGATCGACACAGGTTACGAAGCTGGAGGATGTATGCTCCTCACATGGCACGAAAACAGCTTAGACACTCTGCAAACCTCGCGCCTATATTTTAACTACATCGAAAAGGGAAATCTTCTCTGCAATTCGGAAGGCCATATGGGCTATTATTATGACGACATTTATACCATTCAGAACGGAAAATGGACCTATTTATCCGGCGGAACTTACGGCGACCCTCCGCAAGGCCCTGCACTGGATGAAAACGGAATCCCCGTTTATATATACAACTGGAACGGTACGGATGTAAGCGAAGACGAGTATCAGGCAAATTTAAACGCCGTCTATCCTTACAGCCCCGGCTCGCCCGCCATAGAGCCGACGAAATATTATATTTTAGATGAAATTCTTTCCGTTTTAAAAACGGACGACGTTACTTGCGCAGGCCACCGCTATGAACTGGTCATAGAAGATCTGACATGGACGGAAGCAAACGCCGCCTGCAAGGCAAAGGGCGGATATTTAGCAACCATTACTTCTTTCGAAGAGTGGGAACGGATCACGGATCAAATATCCTCGGAAGAAAAAACCAGCGTTACTTTCTGGGTCGGCGCCAAGGACACTTGCTGGCTGGAACCGGGAATCGAAGGCGGCTATCCCATGTTAGCTCTCCACAACGCCCTGTTCCGGTTTTGGCTGGAAGGAGAACCCAGTTATCGGGGATTGCGGGAAGACGGCGTGGAAGTAAAGGAAGAATATGTCGTCCTCCTTTACCGCCGCTCCGATAAACAATACTATTTAAACGACGTACCTGACGATATTTTATCCGCCGCTCCTTCCTATGCAGGAAAAGTCGGATATATTTGCGAATATGACACTTGAGATGATCGCGCGGCCTTTCGTCGCAAAGGCTGCCGCAATCATCACCGCAAAAAAGCTGCCGCAATCATTGCGACAGCTTTTTTACTATATTTTCAAATCCCATTCCATGGGACGCTTTGATGAGTACCGTATCCTTCTCTTCTAAAAGGCTCTCTATTACCTGCTCCAATTCTTCCCTCGTTCTAAAATAATGCAGTCTGACGTCCCTGCGGACCTCTTCTTTCTTTTTTTGTGCCGCCTCATACATAAAGCGGGCGTTTTCACCTACACAGATAAGCATATCCACTCCGTGTTCCACCGCATATTTTCCGACTCTCTCGTGCAGAGCGTCGGAATTTTCCCCTAATTCGAACATATCTCCCAAGACAGCCGCTTTCCGTGTAAGAGCCATTTTGAGCAGATCAATGGCCGCTTCCATGGACACCGGATTTGCATTATAACAATCGTCGATCAGTATATATTTTTCCGCCCGGATGATATTGCTTCTTCCGCCTACCGGTTTCACCGAAGAAATCCCTGCCTGTATCTGCGCCGTATTTAACCCCAGCACCCTTCCTACGCTTGCCGCCGCCAACGCATTATATACCATATGTTCTCCCGGCAGGGGAATCGAAACGGCATAGCATTCTTCCAATCCGTTTTTTCTCATTCTGTGGATTTTTGCTTCACTGCCAAACAAGCCTCTGTTTTCCATATCCGTCGCATAGACGTCATTTTTTTCGGAAAAACCGAAATATACAAGCGGCTTTCCGTTTACTTCCCGGACAGTCTGAAGCATATCGTCGTCTCCGTTCACAAAAACAGCCGCATCTTTAGACGCAAAATCAAAGATTTCCGATTTCGCCTTTAAAATTCCTTCCCTTGTACCCAAAAATTCCAAGTGACACTGACCGATATTGGTCATAACGCAAATATCCGGTCTGGCGATCTTACTAAGCCTGTGCATCTCGCCGAAATGGCTGATTCCCATTTCCAGCACCGCCACCTCGTGTTCGTCCCTGATCTGCAGTACCATCAGAGGAAGACCCACTTCGTTATTAAAATTCCCCTCGGTCTTCAGCACCTTGTATTTTTGTGAAAGCACCTCTGCAACAAATTCCTTCGTACTTGTCTTTCCTACGCTCCCCGTAATGCCTACTACCTTTATGGAAAGCTGCTTTCTATAATATTCTGCGATGTCTTTTAAAGCCTGAAAAGAATCTTTTACAAGGATATAGGGAATCCCCACGCCTTCCGGTTCTTTCTCACAGACTACCGCCATGGCGCCCTTTTCCGCAACTTGCGGAATAAAACTGTGACCGTCGACACGTTCCCCCTTTGTAGCGATAAAGATGAAATCCTTTTCTACTTTTCTGGAATCGATCACAACGCCCGCCGCCGTCTTATCCCAATCCGTCCCAGCATTATGAAGCGTACCGCCGCAGCTTTCCGCAACTGACACCAATGTCATATTCTTCATACTAACTCCCATCTGCCCGTTTCAGGCATTCTTCAAAGAAATCCTTATGATCTCTTCACAAAGCTCTCCATATGAAGTCCCTTCCGCCGCGGCCTCCTGAGGCAGCAGCGACGTGGGCGTCATACCCGGAAGCGTATTGGCTTCCAGACAGTATATTTCTTCCTTCTCATTCATCATAAAATCCATACGGGCGTAGTTTTTCAAGCGCAGCGCCTGAAATGCAGCTTCCGCATAGCCTTTCATTTCTTCCGTCTTTTTCTCATTAAGTACCGCCGGACAAGTCTCAATCGTACTTCCCGCCTGATATTTATTTTTATAATCATAAAAACCGTTGATCGGGGCGATCTCTATGATCGGCAGCGCTCTTCCCTCGATCACGCCGACCGAAAATTCTCGTCCCTTTATATATTGCTCAATAATCACTTCATTATCATATAAAAATGCAGCTTCTTTTGCTTTTTCGTATTCCTTTTCATCCTGAACGATATAAACGCCCACGCTGGAACCTCCGCAGCACGCTTTTACCACACAGGGAAACGGTACTTCCCTCTTATCCTTTTCCCCCTTTTTCAGAGAAACGCCTCGCGGTGTAGGGATATGGAAAGAAGCAAACATTTCTTTTGTAAGTCCCTTATCCATGCAAAGCGCCGAGCTGACATAGTCCGTTCCCGTATATTTGATCCCCATCAGATCAAAACATGCCTGCACTTTCCCATTCTCTCCGTTCTCTCCGTGCAGTGCTAAAAATACCACATCGGCACCTTGGCAGATCGTGAGTACGTTGGGTCCGAAAAATACTTTATCCCCGTCCGGACGCATTGCCTTAATCTTTTTAATATCGGGATTTTGCTCTTTCACTGCGCCGATTTCCTTCGTCCAGTCCTCATCCGACTCAAAAATATGAGCCGTATCCCCTTCATATCCTAAAAACGCATCTAAAAGAATGACCTGATGCCCTTTTTCTTTCAATGCCTTGTATATCATAGTTCCGGAACTTAAGGAAACATCCCTTTCCGTACTGATTCCGCCCGCTAACACTACTATTTTCATACTAAACTCCCATCTGCCCGCTTTAGCGGGCATACAAATCAGGATCGTGAAATTTCTAATTTCACATTAACTCCCATCTGCCCGCTTTAGCAGGCGTACCACATTATTTTATCAGCACGCATTCACAATAAAAATATCATTTTATGCCATCTTAGTGGCAAAAAGTGCTATTCTTCTTCCTGCTTTTCTACGTCGTTGATCTCGCTTAACATAAAAAGCAGAGCGGATTCCTGAAAACCGCCGTCCATAACTGACTGCTGTCCTTCCTTTACGGAATATTCCCGTTCCCCCACTCCGTCCATATAACTAAGCGACAGAAAGTTACGGCCCAGCAGATAGTGCAGATGATTTTCAATGATCATCGCATATTCATGATTGGCGATCACATAATCAACTACGGTAAGCACCACCATATCCCACAAGATTTCCTCATTATTATCCTGCCGGACAGTGGTATCCACCTGATAAAACGAATTCTTTGAATGTTCTGCGATCTCCTCCGCCTCATTCATGATCTCTTTCATAAAACGGGTACAAATATCTACATCGACACGCTGCTTTGTAGCGATATAGGTGACCGCGCCGTATACCGCCTCCCGGTCCGAAGTGATTTTCCCGGTTCTGTTCTGACAGAACTCTTCTATATATCTATGATATTTACCGCCGCCTGATGCCCGGTATAATTCCGTCGCCGCCATAAAACGAAGTTCCTCATCCATCTTATCTGCATTTTCTTCCAAATATTTCCACACCGCATCGGCCAACTGCAGGCAGGTAGTCGCATAGACATTGTCGTATTCTTTGTATGTATAACTGAACTTCGCCAATGCCGATGCATAATAAGCCGCCGTTTCCCAATCCGTAGAAGAAAGCACCTCTTCTTTTTTCCCGTCCAAAAAAAGGATCTGGGAAAGAAGGACATCCACTATATCAGGAATCCCGTTTCCGCTTTCCGCTATTCCGGCGGCATCGTCAAACGCGGCTTTGTGCATTTCATAGGCAAGCAGCATATTTACGACCGCTTTGCTGGTCTTTCCGATCTTTTCCCCCGAAAGATCAGCCTCGTCTTGTGCTGCGGAAGACAGGCTCTGAAGATTTTGGGCGATCAATTTTTCATACGCCTTATCATCAATGGAAAAAGAATAAGAATATCCCAAAATATCCGATTTGATATAGTACTCTCCGGGCGTCTGCAGCTCCGTAAAAGTGGCATACCCGATCTGCTCTCCTGTGGTCCCGTCTTCTCCCTTTACCTCCAGTCCGCCCTCATATACCGTTTCCCCTGTTTTCTCATTATAGACATAAAAAGCAGCCGGCAGAGTTTTCCCCCGGAATATAGCGACCTTTTTGTCCTCGGTTCTGTATCCTGCCTGATCGATCAGGATACCGGGCGTACAATCGGGAAGGGTATATTCGATAACAGGTTCCTTCTCCATCCCCCCCGCTGCCCCCGGTATCATCGGCGCAGATTTTGTTTCCTCCGTGGCACATCCCGCAAGTAATACGGCAATACCGATCAGACACAATATGATCTTTTGCTTCACAGACGCTTACCCTTTCTTTATTTTGGCTTTGTACCAAATATACTCTGTATTATACCCCCTGTGAGAAACCTACGTCAAGAAACCCTGCTTTTTATACACAATATTTCCATCTATAATGGTACATAAAGTTTCCGTAAACATTTCCATCGGATTACCGGAATAAATCACTACATCCGCATCCTTACCCGCTTCTAAGCTTCCCACTCTGTCTTCCACACCGCAGATCACCGCCGGATTAATGGTGATCGCTTTTAGTCCTTCTTCCATGGGAAGACCTGATTTTACTGCCATTCCTGCGCACAAAGGAAGCGCGTTGATGATAGATACCGGATGATCCGTCGTTATGGCAATGAGTGCCCCGGCTTTCTGTAAGACCCCTGCCGTTTTAAACGCCATATTTTGTACTTCGATCTTGTTCCTGCTTGCAAAATCAGGTCCTACAATAGCGGGCGCGCCGCTCTCTGCCACTGCCTCTGCAATCAGATGTCCTTCACTGCAATGATCCAAAGTCACCTTCAGATCAAATTCCTTTGCGATCCTCAGCGCCGTAAAAATATCGTCTACCCGATGCACATGGGCTTTTATGGGAATTTTTTTTTGAAACACAGGTATCCAGCTTTCATATTGAAAATCTTCCTCAAACCCTTCCGGATTTTCGTTCTTTTTTTCAAAATACTGTTTTGCGGCAAAGAGTTCTCTTCTGAGCATTCCGGCGATTGCCATTCTCGTTACCGGCATTTTTCCCTGCCCGCTGTAATTGACTTTCGGGTTTTCTCCGAACGCCACTTTCATGGCGGCAGGCGCTTTTACAATCAGGTCATCGATGCGTCTTCCTTTTGTTTTTATAACGGCAAACTGCCCTCCTACTACGTTTGCGCTTCCGGGGCCTGCCATCACCGTTGTGATTCCGGCCCGGACCGCATCGTCAAATGCCGCGTCCATGGGATTGATTGCATCAATGCCGCGAAGCCATGGTGTAACGGGTTCTACATTTTCGTTGCAGTCGTCTCCTTCCATCCCTTTCTTTTCCTCGCTGATACCCATATGGCAATGCGCCTCCATTAATCCGGGCATCACCCAATTTCCTTTGGCATCAATGACGGTAAGATCCTCTTTCCCTTCGTCAACATGGACTTTTCCGACGGCCCGTATCTTTCCCTCTTCTAATAAAATACTGCCGCCTTCGTGTACCTGTCCTGCCATAGTCATTATTTTCCCGTTTTTTATAAAAATACGACTCATGATAATTGTTTTCCTTTCCTTACAGGCAACGAGCCAAGGTCAAGCCGGCTTGATCTTGGCGTCTACTGCAAAATATCCAATCCGTACAACAACGAGCACCTCGTCTCTTCGAGCTGCCCGTTAAAGTATTATGGCAGCAAAGTCAGCGGATTTCTAGGCTCTCCGTCCTTGGACAGCTTTAAATATAGATTGCTCCCCTCAACGCTGTAGTACTTAGTAGGCGCGCCTACCGTACCAATGACGTCTCCCACCGCGACATAAGCGCCTTTGCTTACCTGAATATCGGAAAGTTGTCCATAGATCAGCTCATACCCGTTTCCCAGATCCATTTTCACTGCGTTTCCAATTTCATCATCCTGAAAGATATCCACGATCTGGGCGTCCGCCGCAGCTACGATTGTCTTTCCTTCCGCTGCCTCTATGATAATGGCAGGGTTATACTTATATTGGGCAAGGGTCGGAAAATAAATAGTCTGATCCATACTGTAGTTGATCAGGATCTCACCTACCGTAGGCCATACAAGACCTGATTCCTCTTTAAACTCCAAAGCCCGCCATGTTGCCGTTGTAGAAACCGACGCGCTCTCTTCGCCTGACGCAGCAGCCTGTTCATTTTGTGATGCGCTTTCCTCTGTAGACGGATCAGGGTTCTCCTTCTTTGTATTCTGCGTTTCATCTGCAGAAGTTGTTTCCGGAGTTGCCTGCTTCTTCGGATTCTCTTTATTTGCCTGCGGCGTCTCCGTTGTATTTTCATTCTTTTTCTCCTTTCTTTCGGCAAGTTCGGCATTGTCCAATTCGCCTTCCTCCAGCACTGCTTCTAAATCCAGCTCATATTCCGCATTCGGGTTCTGAACCAAAAGGGAAGCATCCGGTTCCTCTGCGTCTGCCTCTGCCTGCTCGTCCACAATATTGTTATTTTCCAATGAACTTAAGTCAATGGAAAATCCGTCGTCATTCTGCTTTACATTATTTTCCTTTACATATACGCCCGTTAATGTCAATGCACTCAAGACAAAAACGGAAGCCGCCAACATTATGGCTTTCTCCTTCCCTATGCCCCCACGCGCTCCATTTCTCTTTTTCATTTCTATAATCATGCTCCTTTCCTGCCGACATTTAATTTTATAGAAATAGTCTTACCGAAATTTGCATGGTTATTCAGTTTTTGATATTGCAATATTTGTAAAAAAATAATGCAGCAGATTTAAGAAATCCTCCCCTTCCTTTGCCATTTCATTGGCTCCGTACTGACAAAATCCGATTCCCGTTCCGATTCCTTTCGTTTCTATACATACACTTTGTTCCTTTAAAATAACAAAAAAATCCGAAGATGGCAGCAAAAAACTTCTGCGGAACACCTCTCCCCCCATCTGGGTTTCCCCGATTTTAACTTCCAGCACATATCCCGCACTATCCTTCTGATAGGTGATCTCTGTTTGTCTTAGTTCGGCATATGAAAAATTTTGGCCTGTGATATTGTTGATTTCATCGGTAAATTCTATCCCCGTCATTTCTTTTTTTCCAAGAAATTCATGGCTCATTAAATCCTTTCTGCATTCTGCCGCCGTATATTCCGGATAGTTCCCCGACAAACATTCTTTGGCGTCCCTTGTACTCCCGTTACTGAGCCGAAAGTAAGAAGCGCGTATGGGTCTGCGTCCTTTTTCCAAGTACATTCCGCTTGTTTGGATAACTGCTTCGCATAGTTTTTGGCAGTTCTTTTCATAATCGTCTCCCCATCTTTCTCTATATGCATACAACAATTGGGGGGCGTATCCCTTTTGATACCCGGCGCTTTCTTTATCGGCCGCAAAGCTAGGATCCTTTGGCGCCTGGCTCCCAGCCAGTCCCTCTTCCCTGTCTGCAAGTATGTTTGTCCGCAGGATGACGGCCTGTGCCTTTAAGGTTTCCGGCTCATAATCGATAGGGATCGTCCTTGCCAGTTCATGCAGTACTTTCCACTCCAATTCGGATTCCAATACCCTCTTTTTTGTCTCTTCCTCCGTTTCTTCCAAGCCTTCCTTTTGATCCTGCGGCTGTTGTCCGGAAAACATTAACGATATATTTACGGGGAGCATGAGCATAATACAAAAGACCATACAAAACTCCCAAAAATAGGATTTTTGTATGGTCTTTCCGGTTTCTATATTTTTTTCCTTTTTCATCCGCTATCCCATACATTTCTTTCTTCTATTGTATGTGGATGACTTCCGTTCTATTCTTCCCCTCTTTTAACCTGCCGTATCCTTAAGTTGCCAGATCCATATGCTGTACCGTACCTATATTACCGTTTTCATATAAGAAGATTCCCGTATTTCTTACTGCCGCGTTGGTCTGATTATTTTTTAAGGAATTTAAAGAAAAATTGGTGGAAACATTCTGCAGGCAGATCGCGCCGACCCCTTTCTCCGAAATATGATACAACTGGGACTTTCCATTTTCATCCATACACCAGATCATCAGCTTATCCCAAATCTCGTCGCCTTCATCGATCCAGCCGTTCCCGTCGCTGTCATATTCCGCAAGATCCGCAAATCCGTTCCCGCTCTTTGTTCCAAATAACTCGTTTCCGTCGTTGATCTGTCCGTCCCCGTTTTTATCCAACGCAAGATATCCGCTTTTACCTGAAAGTTTGGATATGGTATCCAATACCCCGTCCCCGTCAATATCAAACAAAAATTTTTCGTCGGATACTTCAGGCATGGTACTGTCTAAATTGATTACCAAAGGATCGCAGAAGGAAACTACCTTTGCCTCATAACTCTCGTTATAATACCGTTCGAAACCTCTGCTCATGGCAAAGCTCAGATTAAATTCGATTTCTCTTCCGTCCGCCGTTACTACAGTACCCTTCGTTTGATAAGAAGTCCTCTCTTTTTCACTGTAATATTCCGTCCTTTCGGCACGGATTTCCGTTTTAGTGCCGATATTGGCGTAGCCCGTCAAAATCCCGGTAAAATCTCCCATATCTGCCTTTTTTGTATTTCTACTGTATCCATTCGTATTATTTGTCCCGACCGGCGGATAGCCGCTCTTACCGTTTTCTTTTTCCGATAGCCAGTCCCGAAAAGAGAGACGTTTGATGCCCTGACGGTTCTGTCTTCTTTCTTTATTAAAAAGCAGCATTTCTAAAATATACTGAATACATTGTTCCCTGATCTTTTGCCTGTCTTTGATCTGTTGTGCCGTAGATATTTTTCCTGTATTCAGCGGTATGTAGTAAGTATCTTTGGTTTCTTCCGCGGCTGTTTCTTCTTCCGTTTCCTCCGCTTCTTCCGCCTCTGTTTTCCCCTCTTTATTCCGGTTCACTTCTTTTTCCGAAATACTCCCGCCTGCTTCTCTCTTAACTGTCTCCTGCCCGTCCGGAACCGGCTTGGGTTCCAGCCTGATCACCGGAATCCTAAGGGAGCCTGAAACTATCCGGGTTGTTTCCGATTCATAACTTTGGGACGAATAGGTTCTTTCCGAATACATATCCACATTGGATGAACTTATACGCACTCTTACGCCTCCTTCCTTACCCCGCCGCTTTATGCCTGTGCAGATGCTCCTTCATCGGCACCCTACGTCCCTGTATCAACATAAAAAGACGGCAAATACCGGGAAATTCCTTTTCCCTGATCTTTACCGTCCATGGCTTTTTATTTTTCTTATCCATTATTACATTCAGGCTTTGCCGGCCGTTATTAAAATCCCCGTCCAATACGGACATTTTAGTAACATTTTCCTGTCTGTAATTAGTATATCGGACTTTTCCTACAAAACTTTACCTGTATCAGCCTTCCGCACAACAAAAATCTCGTATATTCCTATGTTCGATATACTAATTTTATATTTCTAAACTCTGTTATAGTTGATCAAGCATCCTTTTAAAATGATCTGCCTTTCTTCATCCGTCAGTTCTCCCAGCTTTAACGTAAACTCTTTCAGTTCCGACTTACCTACCACATACGCTTTGATCGTATCGCTCTTTTCTTCCACTGCCTTCCTGATTTCAGGAAGAAACAGATAATCTTTATTCTGAAACGGCAGTTCGCCTTCTTCGATCAAAAACGGCAGCATTCCCCAATTGATCAGATTAGAACGGTATCTCTTAGTTGCATACTCGTTCGCAATATTAGCCCATCCGCCCAATACCTTCTGGCAGGATGCCGCCTGTTCCCTTGCAGAACCGTCGCCCGGTTTTACCGCAAAGATCGTAGAGCCGAAACCGATATTCCCTTTTCCTACATTTTCATAAGCCTTACGGATCACATCCATGATCTCTTGCAGTTCCGGTTTTACGCTTACCGGACATTCTCCGTTCATAACCGCCGTCTGCGCCTTCTGGATATCCTTTGCTAACGGCACATAGTTCGGATCTTTTCTGGAAAGCGTAAACTCTGCCAGTCCTAACGGATTGGAACGGTAAGAAGAAGTCTCTCCCGACGGAATCAGTTCGTCTGTGGTCGTTACCGGATCATGGATTTCGGAAACCACACGCAAAACAAGATTCTCCGGTAATTCACACATAGCCGGCCAGTCTTTGATGTTTGGCCCAAAGTGGATCTCCACTGAAGGATCTGCCGTTCCCTTAGAGTCAAATACGCGGTTCGCATAAATGTTACTGTCAAAATGATATTTGTACTTTCCAATCTCCCCGTCAAAATCCGTAGCCGCAGTCAACACCCCTTTATTTGCAGCCGTAGCCGCAATGGAACGGGCATCCATAAGCGCAACCGAAGAAATCTGCCCGCTCTGTAATTTAGAGCCTTCCCTGTTCGGGAAATTCCTCGTAGAATGCCGGATGCTGAACGCATGATTAGCCGGCGTATCGCCCGCGCCGAAGCAAGGACCGCAGAACGCCGTCTTAAGCACCGCACCCGTTTCCAAAAGTGCAGCCGCACAGCCGTTTTTCATAAGCTCCATATAAATTGGCGTCGATGCCGGATATACGCTTAAAGTGAACTCATCGCATCCGATGTAACTTCCTTTCAGAATATCCGCCGCCGCGCAGATATTTTCAAATCCGCCGCCTGCACAGCCCGCAATGATCCCCTGATCCACCATGAATTTTCCGTTTCTTACTTTATTCTTTAAGGTAAACTCCACCGCTCCGTCTAGACTTACTGCCGCACGCTTTTCCACATCTTCCAAAATATCCGTCAGATTCGCGTTCAATTCTTCGATTGTATAAGTATTGCTCGGATGGAAGGGCATGGCGATCATCGGTTTTACTTTGCTCAGATCCACTTCGATCATACCGTCGTAATAAACAACTTCTCCCGGCGTCAGCTCTTTATATTCTTCGCTTCTTCCGTGAATATCATAAAACTCTTTGATCTTTTCATCCGTTTTCCATATGGACGACAGACAGGTCGTTTCCGTCGTCATTACGTCAATGCCGATACGGAAATCCGCGCTCAGGCTTTCCACACCCGGTCCTACGAATTCCATTACTTTATTTTTTACATATCCGTTTTTAAATACTGCGCCGATAATAGCAAGCGCAACGTCCTGAGGGCCTACCCCCTTCACGGGTTCCCCTTTCAAATATACGCCCACAATCCCCGGCATATTGATATCATACGTCTGGTTTAAAAGCTGTTTTACCAGTTCCGGACCACCCTCGCCCATTGCCATCGTACCAAGCGCACCATATCTGGTATGAGAATCCGAACCCAGGATCATCCTGCCTCCGCCGGCCAGCATTTCCCTTGCAAACTGATGGATCACGGCCTGATGGGGCGGCACATAAATTCCACCGTATTTCTTTGCACAGGTAAGACCGAACATATGATCGTCCTCATTGATCGTTCCGCCTACCGCGCAAAGAGAATTATGACAATTGGTCAGCACATACGGAATCGGAAATTTCTCCAAGCCCGATGCCCGGGCAGTCTGTATGATTCCGACAAAAGTAATGTCGTGGGAAGTCAATTTATCAAACTTTATCTTCAGCTTATCCATACTGTCTGAAGTATTATGCTCTTTTAAAATGCCATATGCGATCGTCTCTTTTACCGCAGATTCTTTGGTCACTTCTTTTCCTGTTTTACTCTTTACGGCGTCCGCCGCGTCATTACCGTCCGCCACGATCTCCGTTCCGTTGACAAGGTAAGCTCCGCCTTCATATAACTTTACCATTCCTTTTCCTCTCTTTCCCTTCCGGTTTCCAAACTGAAACCGTTCCTGCTGATACTGATTACTCTTCATTAAAAGTCAATTATACTTCAATCCACTAAAGTACGCAAGTATTTAAACCGCAAAATCCTCATGATCCGTAACCTTCCGCCATGTTCTTTGCCACTGCATAACGAAACATATCTGTTTCCTCAATTTTCCAACACATGAAAGCACCCTCCTGACGATACGTTAGCAGGATATGTAATATAAACTACCACATCCGGATCATACTCATCCAGCGCCTGCTTCGTGAGATCATATCCCGTGGTGTAGACCTCCCTGTAAGACAGGATCAAAAACGGCGCCACCACCTTTCCCATGGAATCGCTGACTACGATCACTTTCGCATCATTCTGTGCATTCGGGTTATAGAAATGCCCGCCGATCGAATTACCGTAAGCAATATCATAAGTGGCCACGCTCTTCTCCTTCAGCACCGCATCCTCTATCAGAACATCATAATAACTTCCGCTTACCTGCGTGTCCATATTTGTGATCTGCGTATCGAACTCCGGAGAGATCATGTGAAAATCGTCGATTCCACCGTAACGGATGCCTACCCGCTGTCCGTTCGACCCAAGATGCCAGTCTTCATAATTATCGACCCGGTAATTTTCCAGATCCCGCACCTGTTTGTCAACAACGATCCCGTAATTTTCCTCTATATATCCGGAAATCTTTTTAAAAGCATAAAACCCGCCCTCCGGCGTCCAGTGATGGTCCGTGCGGAAAAAATAATCATACTGGTTCAATCCGTCCTCATGTATGGCCTGTCTGATATCGATCACGTCTACCTTGCCTTTTCCAAGACACTCCAAAAAATAATCCAGATTCCGGTTACTGTAGTCCTCCACTCCGGGCGGAAGGCTTTCGTCATATTTATCAATCTTAAAAGGCGCTTGTACATATAACAGACGGCTGCCTTTATCCTCCAAATAATCTTTCAGGCCGATCAGATCTGCAGCGTCGTCCTCCAACTGTCCTTTGGACACCTCCGCCTCCACACCGCTTAAATAACCGTTGTTCAGTTTGATCACCTGATTTAATTCGGGCTGTCCTAACAGGCTGGCCATAAGACCGTAATACTCTACATAGCTGTCTTTATTCCACAATAAAATATTAAAATTATCCTGAAATGCATTTTCCAAAGAAAACCCGTCCGGTGTCTCGGTTATTCCCGAAACCCGTATATCCCAATAATTTTTCAAGCTATAACCGCCTGTTAAAAAAATAAATACAAAAAATAAGATTGCAAGTATGCTTTCCGGAAACCGAATCGCCTTCGGTTTTTCGTCCGGCCTTTTATCGGAAAAAAATCCTGATAACCGTTTCATCTGCGAAACCCGTCCTCCCTCTATCCAAATGGAATGAAAACATCCGCTGTGCTAAAAGTTAAAATAAATAAACGGATTATGCGATCCGATCACTAAATTGGCCACACAGGCCATTAACACCACCGCTAACCCTACACAGGCCGCCGTTTCCCACAAAACCTCTCCCGCTTTCCTTCCCGAACACCATTCTTTCAGCTTAGGCAGAACCGGCGTACATGTGAACAGCGCCGCCAGCAAAAACCATCCATACTCCTGCAGATAGAATAGGATTCTTGTCTCAAACAAAGGATTCTGATTACAGCCGATCATGGACAGGCAATATCCCGCGCCTCTTCGCAAAGCGCTCATTCCGTATTCCGCTTTGGCATTAAACAACACCCATAAAAAATTAACGCAGATCAACGTTCCTGCCCTATATATGCCTTTCCAAACACAGCCTTTTATCTTTTCCGGATGAAACACAAATTTCTCCAATATGAGCAATGCAAAATAGCAAAGTCCCCATGCAAGGAAATTCCATGCCGCGCCGTGCCAGATCCCGGTGATGCACCACACTACGAACAGATTAAAAATATGACGTCCAGGGGTGACTCTGGATCCTCCCAAAGGAACATAAACATAATCCCGAAACCATGCGCTCAAAGAAATATGCCATCTGCGCCAAAAGTCCGTAATATTTTTCGCCGCATAGGGATAACGGAAATTCTCCTCAAAATGAAACCCGAATATTTTTCCTAATCCGATCGCCATATCCGAATACCCTGAAAAATCATAATAAATCTGTAATGAAAAACTAATCGCTCCAACCCACGCCGTTACCACCGGCAGAGCGCCGTAATTGTCAAATCCAAAAGCATATTCCGCAACAATGCTCAAATTGTTGGAAAGGATCACCTTTTTGCCCAGTCCCGTTAAAAATCTTCTGACGCCGTAAGTAATATCCGCCCAATTTTCCTTCCTGTTTTTAAGAGCCTCCGCCATTGTTTTATAGCGCACGATAGGTCCTGCGATCAATTGTGGGAAAAAGGAAATATACAAAGCAAGATCAATTGGATTTTTCTGCGCGCCCACTTCTTTTCTGTAGACGTCCGCCAAATAGGAAATTGCCTGAAACGTATAAAAAGAGATGCCGATGGGCAGCGTGATGGGAAACGTTTTCAAAATATCACCGAACAGACCGTCTATGACGGTAATCGTAAAATTCAAATATTTACATACGAAAAGTATGCCGACATTGACCACAATCCCCACAATAAATACTGTCTTCCTTATTTTCCTTCTCCCTTCCGCCTCCAGCCTGTCCATTCCCAGTGCAAACAAATAATTCAGGGCGATGGACGTAAGCAGGACAAAAATAAACTTGGGTTCTCCATAGGCATAAAAAAGCAGGCTTGCCAAAAGCAGAACAATATTGCGGTATTTTTCCCTTACAATAAAATACAGAAGACATACGGCCGGCAAAAACAAAAACAAAAATATCGTACTGGAAAAAAGCATAACTGCGTTCCTTTCCTTTCTCTTGTATCAACACCACTTTCCTATAACACTCTATAATAGGATCGATGCCTTGTAAAGAGCTTTTTACCTGAGTAAGAAAAAAGAAAAAGAAAATCCCTGTTACAGACGTTATTTTACGCCTATAACAGGGATTTGGGCAATTCTCCCAAATATCCGGAATGCCGGTGTCCGATTCGTTTATTTATTTTCCAAAATCACTTTGTCCAAATGCCAGATTTCATCCACATACTGCTGTATCGTCCTGTCGGATGTAAACTTGCCCGAACATGCGACGTTTAAGATTGCGCTCCTTGCCCAGCCGGACTCATTTTTATACGCCTCTTCTACCTTCCTCTGCGCTTCCGCATAGGCTTTGAAATCCTTCAGGATAAAATACGTATCCGCTTTTGCGGTACTCTGGGTATTTAATAAAGAATTATAAAGGGTACGGAAACGCTCTGAATCATCCGGTGCAAACGTGCCGTTGATCAACTGCATCAATACCTTTCTCACATCCGGATCATTATTGAAGATCTCCATCGGATTATAACCGCCAAAGTTTTCATATTGAATGACTTCATCCGAACTCAATCCGAAGATAAAAGCATTTTCTTCTCCCACTTCCTCTACGATCTCCACATTTGCGCCGTCCATCGTCCCCAACGTAAGCGCGCCGTTTAACATAAACTTCATGTTACCCGTACCGGACGCCTCTTTACTTGCAGTAGAGATCTGTTCGGAAACGTCCGCCGCCGCAAAGATGATCTCCGCATTGGAAACCCTGTAATTCTCAATAAATACTACTTTCAGTTTACCGCCGATCGCAGGATCGTTATTGACCACGTCCGCAACGGAATTGATCAGCTTAATGGTAAGCTTTGCATTTCTGTAGCCTGCTGCCGCCTTTGCCCCGAAAATAAAGGTTCTGGGATAAAAATCTCTTTCCGGATGCTCTTTTAATTCATTATACAGATACATTACATGAAGGATATTCAAAAGCTGACGTTTATACTCATGCAGACGTTTTACCTGTACGTCGAAAATGGACCGGGGATCTACGTCGATACCGTTATGCTCTTTGATGTACTGTGCCAGCCTTACTTTATTGCGGTACTTAATATTCATAAATTCCTGCTGCGCTTTTTCGTCGTCCGCATAGATCTTTAACTTATTGATCTTGGGCAGATCCGTAATCCAGTCGCTGCCAATATGCTCCGTAACCCACTCTGCAAGAAGCGGATTTCCGTGCAGTAAAAATCTTCTCTGCGTAATGCCGTTTGTCTTATTATTGAATTTCTCCGGCATCATTTCATAAAAGTCTTTCAATTCCTGTTTTTTCAGGATCTCTGTATGTAACCTTGCCACGCCGTTTACAGAATATCCCGATACGATGGCGAGATGTGCCATCTTCACCTGGCCGTCATAAATGATAGCCATCTTACGGATCTTTTCCTGACATTCCTGATGATTGGATCCGTATTTTTGTTCGATCCTCGCCACAAAACGGCGGTTGATCTCCTCTACAATCTGATAAATTCTCGGCAACAGCCTTGAAAACAGCTCAATAGGCCATTTTTCCAATGCTTCAGCCATAATCGTATGGTTCGTATAAGCGCAGGTCTTGGTCGTCACGTCCCATGCTTCGTCCCATGAAAGGTGATGTACGTCCATCAAAATACGCATCAGCTCTGCAATCGCCACTGTAGGATGGGTATCGTTAAGCTGGAACGTTACTTTTTCATGGAATTTACGAATATCCGTATGGGTACGCATATATTTCTCCACTGCCTCCTGTACGGATGCGGAAATAAAGAAATACTGCTGTTTTAAACGGAGTTCCTTGCCCGCGTAATGATTATCATTGGGATAAAGCACCTCTACGATATTCTTCGCAAGGTTCTCCTGCTCTACCGCTCTCTGATAATCTCCTTTGTCAAAAGAATCAAGCTGGAAACATTCTACCGGCTGCGCATCCCAGATACGGAGCGTATTTACGATCCCGTTGCCGTAACCGACAATGGGCATATCATAAGGAATCGCCTGAACCGACTGATATCCTTCCTGAACAAAATTGCTTCTGCCGTTTTCGTCGATATAAACGTTAACATATCCGCCGAATTTTACTTCTTTTGTGTATTCCGGCCTTCTCAGTTCGAAAGGATTGCCGTCGGCAAGCCATACGTCCGGCACTTCCACCTGATATCCGTCCCGGATCTCCTGTTTGAACATACCGTAACGGTAACGGATCCCGCAGCCGTAAGCGGGGTATCCCAAAGTAGCGAGGGAATCTAAAAAGCAGGCCGCAAGCCTTCCCAGACCGCCGTTTCCGAGCGCCGCATCCGGTTCCTGATCTTCTACCATATTGATATCGATTCCCAGCTCGTTCAAAGCTTTTTTCACTTCTCCGTAAGCCTGTAAATTGATCAGATTGTTACCCAATGCCCGTCCCATCAAAAATTCCATAGACAGATAATATACCGTTTTAGGGTCTTTCTTCTCGTATTCTTTCTGCGTTTCTAACCAATGATCGATGATAACGTCCTTGATCGCGTAGGAAACAGCCTGAAAAATCTGCTGTTCGCTCGCCTCTTCCAAAGTTTTACGGTAAAGAGTTTTTACATTATATAAAACGCTTCTTTTAAAAAGCTCTTTATCAAAAGTTGCCAATGTCTGCTTCGCTTGTGCTGATGAAGCTTTTGGTGTTGTTGATATTAACATATCCCCTATCCTCCTAAATTAATTTCCATGCGTAGCATATCAAAACCAGACTCTGCCGATCCTGACTCCATATCCAATAGTATAACCGATTTTTTTATATTTGGAAAGTATTTGTATACTGATTTACACCAAAATTATAACAGTTCAGCCATGCAGAAATGATTGTGCAAATTGCCGGCAATTATATTAATTGTTGGTAAAAATCTATATTCCGGCAACTTATGAATGGCATGGCCGAACTGTTACTCTGCATTTATGCTTTCTCAATACTGATCGTCACATTTTCACCGTTTACGTTCCACTCTTTCGCCACCTTAAACGTATCGTCTGCGGTAATAACGTCTGCAAGGACTTTTCCGGCGATTGTCTGCCTGTTTTTCTCTACGACCGCCGCCAGTTTTTCATTGCCTTTTAGGGATACTCTGATGTGGTCGGTAACTTCCAGATTTTCCTCCGATTCCTTACGCATCGTCTGGATCTTGCTGATCAGTTCCAGTACAAACCCTTCCTCGATCAGTTCTTCCGTCAGATTCGTATCCAAAACGACCGTTACCGTATTATCCGCTTCGGTCATATAGCCTTCTTTCTGACTCATTTCAATTAAAAGGTCTTCTTCCGTCAAGGCTACTTCCACTCCGTCCACGTCAAATTTCAAAACCCCTCCGGCTTTTAATTCATCCATCGCCGCGTTGCCGTCCAAAGAACCAAGAACCGTTTTGATGCCGCCAAGCTGTTTGCCGTATTTGGGGCCGACCGTGCGAAGCTGGGGCTTAAAGGTATAGCTGGTAAACGCCCTGACATCCTCCGTAAAGGTCACCGACTTAACGTTCAGTTCTTCCCTGATGACCGCCTGATAAAATTCGTCTAGGGTGTTCGGCGCTTTCACGAACATCGTGCCGATTGGCTGACGGTTTTTGATGTTTGCGGCGTTTCTGCATGCGCGCCCCATCACGACGATCTTTAATACTTCATCCATGTCCTCTTCCAGTTTCTTATCCACCAGTGAAAGGTCTGCCGCAGGATAATCGCACAAATGAACACTTTCCGGAGCCGTTTTATCAATGCTGCATACAAGATTACGGTAAATATCTTCCGCCATAAACGGAATCATCGGGGCAGCCAGTTTACTTACCGTCACAAGCGCCGTGTACAGCGTCATATAAGCGTTGATCTTATCCTGTTCCATTCCCTTTGCCCAAAAACGCTCGCGGCTTCTTCTGACATACCAGTTGCTCATATCGTCCACAAAGCCGTCCAACGCCCTTGCCGCTTCAGGAATGCGGTAATTTTCAAGATCCCCGTCCACTTCCGTGATCAGACTGTTTAATTTGGACAGCAGCCATTTATCCATAACAGTAAGTTTCTCATATTCCAACCGGTATTTTCCGGCGTCAAATTCGTCGATATTCGCATAAAGCACAAAGAACGCATAGGTATTCCAAAGAGTCCCCATAAACTTACGCTGCCCTTCCTGTACGGCTTTTCCGTGGAAACGGTTAGGCAGCCATGGAGCGGAATTGATATAAAAATACCAGCGGATCGCATCCGCGCCGTAAGTCGCCAGCGCGTCGAAAGGATCTACCGCATTGCCTTTGGATTTACTCATCTTCTGTCCGTTTTCATCCTGCACATGCCCCAATACGATAACATTCTCATACGGCGCTTTATGAAACAGAAGCGTAGATTCCGCCAACAGGGAGTAAAACCATCCCCGCGTCTGGTCCACTGCCTCGGAGATAAACTGTGCCGGGAACTGTGCCTCAAACAGTTCTTTATTTTCAAAAGGATAATGATGCTGTGCAAAAGGCATGGCTCCGGAATCAAACCAGCAGTCGATCACTTCCGGCACTCTGTGCATGGTTTTCCCGCATTTTTCGCAAGGGAAAACAATTTCGTCAATATACGGTCTGTGAAGCTCCACTGAAGCCGCGTCGGGATTGCCGCTAAGCTCGGCCAGTTCCCTGCGGCTTCCCACAGAATGCATATGGCCGCATTCGCATTCCCACACATTTAGCGGCGTTCCCCAATATCGGTTACGGGAAATGCCCCAATCCTGAATATTTTCAAGCCAGTCGCCGAAACGTCCTTTTCCAATAGATTCAGGAATCCAGTTGATCGTATTATTATTGCGGATCAATTCTTCCTTTACGGCCGTCATTTTGATAAACCATGACTCTCTCGCATAATAAATGAGCGGCGTATCGCATCTCCAGCAGTGAGGATAACTATGCTCAAATTTAGGAGCATCAAACAGCAGCCCTTTTTCCTCCAGATCTTTTAAGATCATCGGATCGGCCTTTTTACAAAATACCCCTTCATAATCCGTTTCCTTGGTCATCTCTCCTTTGCCGTCTACGAGCTGTACAAAAGGAAGATCATAATTTCTGCCAACATTGGCGTCGTCTTCGCCGAATGCGGGAGCTATATGAACCACGCCCGTACCGTCTGTCAATGTGACATATGTGTCGCAAGTAACATAATATGCCTTTTTATGCTGCTTCTCACAAATATCCACCGCATAATCAAAGAGCGGTTCATATTCTTTGTATTCCAACTCTTTTCCCGTATAAGTTTCCAAGACTTCATAGGCTTTTACGGCAGCCTCGCCCGTCTCTTTATTTTCCTCTTTTCCAAGCTTTCCAAGTACGCTGTCAAGCAGAGCCTCCGCCATATAATAAGTGTTGCCGTCAGCGGCCTGCACTTTGGCATAGGTTTCAGCCGGATTGACGCAGAGCGCCACGTTAGAAGGCAGCGTCCACGGCGTCGTGGTCCATGCAAGGATATAAGCGTCTTCGTTTTTTACCTTAAACCTTGCCACGGCAGAACGTTCCTTAATGTCTTTATACCCCTGTGCAACTTCATGGGAAGAAAGAGGCGTGCCGCAGCGCGGACAGTAAGGTACGATCTTAAAACCCTTATATAAAAGCCCCTTATTCCAAATCTCCTTTAACGCCCACCATTCCGATTCGATATAATCGTCATGATACGTCACATAAGGATCGTCCATATCAGCCCAAAAACCTACCGTACCGGAAAAGTCTTCCCACATGCCTTTATACTTCCATACGCTCTCTTTACACTTTGCAATGAAAGGATCCAGCCCGTATTCTTCAATCTGCTCTTTGCCGTCAAGCCCAAGCAGCTTTTCCACCTCTAATTCCACCGGCAGTCCATGGGTATCCCATCCTGCCTTTCTCGGCACCATATATCCTTTCATGGTACGGTATCTTGGAATCATATCCTTGATCACGCGGGTCAGCACATGGCCGATGTGAGGTTTTCCGTTTGCGGTAGGAGGCCCGTCATAGAAAGTATAGGTGGGTCCTTCTTTCCTGCTGTCCATGCTCTTTTGGAAAATATCATTTGCTTTCCAAAAATCCAGCGTTTGCTTTTCTCGTTCTACAAAATTAAGATTGGTGGATACTTTTTCGTACATTTTTTTCTTCCTTTCCTGTTTTTTTACCGGGCGGGGAAAACGATCTTCCCGTGTGAAATCGAGCAGGGAAGAGCCGTCTTCCCCTGCTCGCGCGCCGGGTACCCGTCAGCGCCGGCTGACAATCTTCCTCCGGATGCCCGTGTGCATAAAAAAACCCCGTCCTGTAAAAGGACGGGGCAAAATCCCGTGATACCACCTGTTACAAACATACTCCCTGTTTCCGGTCAGGGCTTCGTCACAAATCTTTTTGCCGCCATACGGAATAGAAACAGTTTCATATGCGCTCCCTTAACGGCGGAGAACCGTCAGTTCCTACTTTCTGCCAAAGCACACGCTGTTTGGTGCTCTTACCATACCTGCTACCGGCAGCGGTTCGGACCTGCAACTCGGAAGTGATTTTCGACAGCCCTCTACTTGCACCGGACTTCCACCCTCTCCGGCTCGCTGGAGCTTCAATAACTGCCTACTCTCTTCGTCAATGTCTTTCCGGTTTTATATTTGCTATATATTATATAGCCGTGGTTTAGGAAATGTCAATTCTTTCTTTTAAAATCCCAACGCCTTTGTCATGGATTCGGCCGCTTCTTTCATTTTTTCTTTAAATGTCTCCATTCCTCTGGCGCCGATCGCAAATTTTACAGTCTTTGTACCGCCGTACTGTCCTTTTCCCTGAATGACCATGACTGCCGTTCCCTTTTTCTCGTTCTTCGTACAGGAAACAATATCATACTCTTCGTTTGTTACGATCTCTTTATCTTTTCCGAAAGTTACTTTAAGGTCCGTTTTTTTAGGTACTACTCCCTGTATCTGAAAACTCTGCTTATTGATCACTTCCACTTTCGCGTCCTTGATCATCTTAGCGGTAATGCGGAAAGCGGCTCTTCTCGTATTGTTCTCTGCCTTTTCGGTTTCGTCCGCGCCTTCTTCCACATAATAGTTCTTACCCTCTACCGCCGTAATGATCACGGTGGCCTCGTACTCCGCCGGATTGCCTTCGCCGCCGATCACTCCCACGTCTTCTTTTGTATTCTTCACATAGGTAACCTGATAATCCGTTCCCTTTTTCAGCTTCTTTCCGTTGTCATATACCACCGGTACCGGTTTATACTCTTGTATACCCGCCTTATATTTCATATCCGGCACTACGACGGTAATGTCCCCGCTCCGTAAAGACTTAGGCTCGATCGTCATTTCTACGATCTTATCCAGTTTTCCTGCATAATTTCCCTTGCCGTTTACCGTGATATATGCTTTTTTATCAGCCGTAGTGATGTTTTTATTGTTAGTATAAGAAAGCGTGTAATCTTTTCCGTTCACCAATACCATACCGTTATAAGTGATCTTCACATCCGGCTTCGCGCCGTCTTTGCTGTGTTTTACGGTAACGGCCTTATTTTCTACCATGTCTGCCGTCAAAGTCACCTTTGTGATCGTATAAGCCTTTGTGATCTTTCCGGCGTATCTTCCCATTCCGGTGATAGTCAGCGTCGCTTTTCCTGCCTTTTCATTATTCTTATAGGAAAGCTCATAATCTACGCCCTCCGTCAGTTTAGCGGCCTGTTTTTCCGCATCCGTTCCGGCAGCTTCAAATTTCGCTTTGTTATAAAGAACCATGGAATCCTGAAGAATCTTTTGGCCGTTATAATCCGCCTTCGTCCGGAAAGATTCTATCATCACCGTCTTAGCGTTAAAAGCCTCTCCCGTTACTGCAAACTTCTTCTTTACGCTTCCTGCATACTCGCTGTCCGCGCCTGCCCTGATCACAACATACGCTTCTTTTCCTACGTTAACATTGTTCTCATAAGAAATCTCATAATTAATCTTTCCGTCCTCTGAAACACGGGCAATCTCTTTACTGCCTACTTTTACCTTTATCTGTTCAGGATCAAAGACAACCTCTTTTCCGTCCGCATATTCCAAACTGTTGGAAGGCAGGATGACCTTTGCTTTTGTTAAAAGCGTCTTTGTCGTGATCATAAAGGATACGGATGTTTCTCCTGTATAGTTTCCGCTGCTGCCCGCTACGATTTTAACGGTATAAACGCCTTCCTCCTTTGCACGGATCTTATCTACTTTTGTACCTTCCGCACCGTTTCCTTCATCCGTATCGTTTCCAATGGTTTCCGCACGGAAACGCAATTCATAATCCTTATTCAGTTTCAATGTTCTTTTGCCGTCTTTTACCGTAACTTTTATAGTCTGTTCACTGTTCTTATAAGCAACCGCTTCCGGTACTGATACGGTCACTTCTCCAAGGTTTTTCGGAAGGATCGTAAAGGCCTTCTCAAGCTGTTCTCCATAATTTCCTTTTCCTTTCACAATGACCTTGGCTTCTCCGGCATTCGTATTATCTCTATAACTTACCGTGTAATCTTTATTTTTTACAAGCTGTTTTCCGCTGTCATATACAATGACCTCCGGTTTGACCGCTTTTCCTGTATAAGTCTGTGCCTCGATCTCCTCGATCCAGATTCCTTCTCTTTTTCCGGGATCATCCGGGTTATCCGGCTTATCGGGCTTGTCGGGGTTATCCGGATTGTCCGGATTTTCAGGTCCGGTATATTCTTCTACACTGACTTGCGTTTGATCCGTAGTTACCGCTTTGATCTCGTCATAGTACAGTACGGTATGAAGAGGGAACTCGACTCCTTCCACTGCAACCGCATTACACCATAAACCGATGCTGTCTATTGCATTCGCCTTAAAAACGGCTTTCGGGTCATCTCTTCCTACAAAACAGGAGAATGGAACTGTAACTTTTACCGGCATATCTTTTTTCGCCGCTTCTACATAAGCCGGATATTCCTGCATATAAACTTCAAATACTTCACCGCCGCTTGTAACCTGTACTACGACCTTTTGTCCGTTTTTCTCCGGTATCGTATAAAACTCCAGCGCATTGACGCTGCTCCAATCGGCCTGATCCATATTCTTGGTCGCGCCTGCCCATGCGGTAGATGCCGCAAGCGTAATATCCATCTCCAGACCGTAGCTGCCGCCGAATACCTTGTCTTTTTCCTTGGTCAGATTGAGTCCGATGCTGCTCGAAGTCTCTTTATTCCCTGCCCACGCGCTCCGAAGCAGTTTATTGCTGCCGCCATAGTCTTCAAAATCATCCGGTACTAAAGGATTACTCTCTTTTTCCGGCATATTGAACAACACATTTGTCTTTGCCGTCTCTACTTCATTTACCAAAAGCGTGATTGAACCGAGCGCTGCGCCGAGTTTTTCCAGATCTTCTTTTCCCAGTGCCGCCTCCCAATAGGAAGTAGCCTGATTGTATGCCGCTTTCAGCGTTACCTTAAGATCCGCGTCATTCTCGCTCGTCAATTCGAAACGTACATCCGCCGTTTCGGAAACGCCTGTAATTCTTGCCTGAATCGTTGTTTCCGCAAGGATTCTTTCCCCTGCTTTCGGCGCTATGATATATCCTGCCGCCCGATCCGGTTTCGTAGTATTCGTTACGCCCTGTATCTTTGTAAAACCGTTGTTCATATCCGTTGCAAATACGCTTCGGCCGTCATTATAGAAATTGATAAAATCGTCTAACGTTTCATGTCCGTAAAGGACGCCGTCTTCTTTTTTCTCCAATACAAACGGCAGATAGAAACCGTCCGACTCACTGAAATTCGCCCAGACAAGCAGATAACATACGCCGCCGTTTACGCCGCCTGCCGTCTTATCCTCGCTCACTGCCTCTAACAGCTTCATATACCAATCCTGTACTTCATTGCCTGAAGGCAGTAATGCAATTTTACCGTTGGCAACGCCCGTTTCCGTGATCGCATAAAGCTTATGATGCTCCGCCGCAAACTCGCGCAGGATCGAATTTTGCTTTTTCACGTTTGCAAGATAAGCCGCTTCATTCTCCTGCGTGGGCGTGCTGTGATAAAGATCGTAGCCGATCATATCCACATAAGCGTCTCCCGGATACCTGACCGCATAATCCGCTGCGCTTTCGGCTTCGCTTCCCGGCCCGTATACATAGAGAAGATTATGTACGTCTTTCGTTTCTTTCAAGTAGTCTACCGTATAACGGTATAAATTAATATAAGCCGTCTCGTCGCAGAACGCTGCGCCCCACCAGAACCAACTGCCCGTATTCTCGTGAAGAGGGCGGAACAAAATCGTGATCCCGTCGCCTTCCACCGCTTTTGCATAATCCGCGACCATATCCAGATATGCCGTGTAAAGATAGTTCAGATCCTGTCCGGGCATAATTCTTTCTACTACGTTTCCTGACAATTCACCCGGCGTATATCCCGAGAAATTATAAATCTTTTTACCGTCAGTCTCCCAGTATCCTAATGTTTCCTGCTTATCTCCTGTTTTTCCGTTTTCTTCAAACTTCTTTACCTTTTCGTCGATCAGCGCAAAGTTCGGCATATGCGCCGACAAGGTAACGATCGCGCCCTCCGCGGCCGCTTCTTTCGTGATCTGCACAACTTTATTGATTCTTTCCTCATAAGGCGTATCCCAATCAGACGCTTCATTTCCGGTAAGGGAAAGCGTATCGATACCGACTACGCCCGCAATCGAACCTGTTACGTCTTTCGTATCCGAATTAGAGAAACCGTCCTCTTTACTTCCCGCTTTATGATGGGTGTCATTTTGATGTCCGAAAATAACGCTGTCCGATTTTCCTACCGCTTCTAAATAAGCGTATAAATTCTTCGTCGCTTCGATCGCTTCCGCATCTACTAATGATACCTCCGTCGGAATTGCCACCGTATTTTTGCTCGCCGTAGTCAGGCTCCTGCCATCTTCCGACACCACGATTCCGTCTCCCTTTTTCACTTTCACAGTAGAATCAACATAAATATCTTCCGCAATCACCTGCGTAAATCTCATATGGTCCAAAAGAATATCGCCTTTATAATCCGTATTCTGCCCTACAATTCCAAGCGTAAGGGTACGGAAAGCCGCGTCCTTTGTCTTAAAACTAATTTCCACCTCTGTCTTATAATAGCCTTCCAGATCCGGAATCCCTTCTACCGGCGTTCCTTCCGCTACCGTTACATTTTTATCGATGCCAAGGCTGCCGCAAAATACTTTGACTGCAAAATTTCCCTTGGTCTTATTGGACGGTTTGTAATACAGATCTGCTTTCAAAGTATTATAACCGTTCATGGAGCTTACTTCCTCCGGATGTGTATAGCCGAATTTTGCCTCGCTCCATCCTTCTCCTGCATTACCCGTATAATCTACGGACAAGGACAGCATCGTCTGCTCTCCGGCTGTAATATTGCCTACGGCTTTACTGCCTGAATATAACCAGTCCTCTTCTTCAAGATCCGCTGACCATGCCGAAGCCTCCAAAGACAGCGTCACATCCTCGTCCACAATGACAGGCGGTTCTTCCGAACTTTTGTTATATGCCGTTACCACCAGATTGTCCAAATAAATATCGCCTTCATATGCGCTGGTGTCTCCCGCAAAACAAGGGATCACCGCATAAAGAGGGATGATATCCGCAATGGTTTTGTTATTTCCCTCCGTATCTTTAAAATCATCCAAATCGATGGATACATGGACTTTTTTATAGCCGGGCGCCTCTTCGGCGTCCTGAAAGTCTGTCTCTGTATAAGAAAGCCATGTCTGCTGCGTTGTCCATGCCCAGTCCGCACCACATTTTACTACCGCCTGCGCCTTCATGGTTTTGATATTGCTATCCGCTTTCTCAGCGGGAATATATACGTCAAAACTCATGTTCGCTTTATCCGTGATCTTCTCGGTGTATCCTCCCGCCAGCTGAAACTCCGGTTGGAAGACCGTCGTCCACCCCTCGCTGTTTGACAAGTCAGTCGTATATTTCAACGCTTTATTTCCCGATGCAATCTCTGCCAGTTCAGGTTTGGTATTATCGGAATTTGTCCCCAGATCCCCTGATCCAAGCTCAGTCAGATCCGTGATGGCGTCAAAATTTTGTTCATAAATAACCTTGGTCTGTTCCTGACCGGGGCCGTCGTCGCCTTCACCGCCGCCTACGCCGTCCATATTCCCCAATTCCACTGCGCCGCTATATCCGGTAAAGTCCTGTGCCGCCAGTTCTTTTCCGTCCGCATCCGAAACCTTTACATTATCCACAAAAATTACGCCGTCATAAGTACAGTCGCTTGTTCCTGCCGCTACTACGACCGCATCGATTCCCTGATAAGCCTCTGATGCCTCTCCTAATTTCCCTGAAAAAGTGTATTTCAGCAGATCCGGATTTTCCGCATCCTCCTGAAAATCACTTTTTCCCACATTTACTCCGCCTTCACCGTCTGTCCATTGCCAGCTTGCCGCTTCGCCATCCACAGTACCGTTTAATTTTGTGACCGGCTTCACATAATAATTTCCTGTAAAATCCGCCGTCTTCGGAATATAGAGATCATAGCTGACCGTATAATCCCTGTTTAAGTTTGTAACTTCCGAAAACCCTGTTATGTCAGTCTGTATCGAATCTACCCACTCTCCGGCGGCTGCTTTCACTTCAAAGCGCAGCGCCATATTAGCGGCAGCCGTACCCTCTTCGCCGTCCAGCGCAGGTTCCGGCGTTTCTTCTTCCGCTTCCGTGTTTTCTACGGTTTCGCCTTCAGAGACTTCTTCCGTTGTCTGCTCTTCAGAGCCTCCTTCGCTTTCGTCTTCCTGTCCGGCGTCCTCTGTCGTCTCTTCCTTTTTGTCGGCTTCGTTCCCTCCTTCTTCCGTCCCGCCTTGTACGGCGCCGCTTTCTTGCGTTTCCGTAATCTGCTCCGTACCGTCTCCGCTAACTTCTTCCGGTGTTCCCGTTTCCTCTTTTTCCGTTTCTGACGCTGTCTCCGCAGTCTGCAGTTCCTGCGTTTCAGCCGCCGCTGCCGAAATAGATGCCTGAGGCACGGAGGTTACTATCATAGCTGACGCCATCAATATCGTAATGCTCTTCCTCAGTATCTTTTTCACTCTCCCAAATACCATACTGCTTACTCCCTTCCTATCTTTTGAAAACGTTAATAATTTTCTTGAAAGTAGCATATCACAAAAAAACATTTGTAGAAAGTGAACTTTTAGCCAATTTTCAATTAAATAAATTGTTGATATATCACAAATTTTTATTTATTTTTAGCTAAACTACGGTTTTGTTTTTCATTTTCTTTTATATTTATCATATTTTTTCTGTAAATACTTTTAATTTTTATTTTTTTTGAAAAAATATATATCAAAATTGTTTGTCATTCTTTATTCTTTTGCAAAATAAAAAGATTAAAATTTAGACTAATTTTTCTAAACTTTAATCTTTTTTATTCTCCCATCTTTTCCAGCGCGTTAACAGTCCGCAAAACACTAGAGTGTGTTTGAAAATTGCTTTCTAAAAATATAACTTACGATACCGGTTCACGCAGGCGAATATTTCCTGCCGCCTCGGACGCGCCAAAGACGCGCTGACCTCCCCTTTTCCAAACAGACTTTCCATTCCGCTTTTGCTAAGTCTGCCCTCCAGCATATCCACTGCCTGTGTCAACGTCTTTTTACCGTCGAAAAGTTCACATTCTAACTGCTTTAAGATAAATCCCAGCGCCATTGTCTGTTCCTCGTCGTTAAGCTGCTCCAAATATCTCAATTCCACGGTGTTTTTGGCGATCGACAGCTCGTTTTTCCCCATCGCTTTTATTTTCAGACGCTCTTCTTTTTTCAGCGCCATGTCCGGCTTGGGCCTGCGCTCCTTTATATAATCGGGAAACGCCTCTTTTACGGTATCAAACACTGCAAAATTCCGGGCAGCCTCTTTGGCTTTCTCCGTAATGTCTATCGGTACATATTCCTTCATCTGCACAATACTGTCCGCCACATGAAAATAAGAACCGCTGCTGCCCGCCACAAGAACTGTGGAAATCCCCAGATCCTGATACAAACTGTTTACCCTGTTAATAAACGGCGTGATCGGCTCTTCCTTAGGGCTGATCACCTGCTGCATCAGCCTGTCCCTGATCATAAAATTGGTCGCCGAAGTATCCTCGTCGATCAAAAACAGGCGGCTGCCGCTCTCTATCGTTTCCATCAGCCCCGCTGCCTGCGACGTGCTCCCGCTGGCATCTTCCGTAGAAAAATGCCCCGTATCCTTTCCGCTGGGCAAATGAGCGATAAAAGGCGAAATATCCACATCGGAAACGCTCCTGCCGTCCTCCGCCCGAAGCTTTACCGCACTCTCGTCCGTAATCACAAACTCCCTGCCGTCGCCCGCAATATGATTATATACCCCATTCTGCAACGCCTGCAATACCGTGGATTTTCCGTGATAACCGCCGCCTACGAAAAGCGTTATCCCTTTTCGGATTCCCATTCCTGTGATCTTTCCCCGATTGGGAAGCAAAAAAGACACCTGCATGGACTCCGGCGACCGGAATTTTACCGCGTCTTTTAACGGCTTATCCGAAACGCCGCTCTGTCTCGGTAAAACGGCTCCGTCCGCTATAAAAGCGCAAAGCCCCTGCTTAGCCAGTCCGTTCCTGATAAACTGCTGGTCTTCGCAGAGCATGACCGCTTCTTTTAACGCCTCTTTATTGATCCTTTCAAAGTAAAGACTTTTCTTTACGCACTCCGGCAAAATAGAAAAAAGCATTTTTTCCAGCTCGCCCGCATTGATGGAACGCCCGTTTGCCGGGAATCCCGCCTCGAATCTCATAATAACAAGCCCGCCGTCTACCCTGCACGCAGTACGCTCCAACACCTCCTGACCGCATCTGGAAACCGACAATAATCCGCTCTTCCCGGAGCCTTTCGCCTGAAAACTGCCGCCTCCTATCTGCCTTGCAAACAATCTGGTCAGATGATCCTGTAAAGTGATCCTTTTCCCTGTTTCTTCATAATATTCAGCCGGAAATCCCGCCTTTGCTTTCGATACGCGGACGGACAGTCTGGACGGCGCCGCAAACGGATCTCCCTGTACATGGTCAATGGAAAGAATATATTCCCTAAAATCATATTCTCCTTTTAACTCTTTATATGCCGGATACCCCCTGTGATCGATAGCACGCAGTTTTGTGCGAAGTTCTTCTGCTGTTTTCATTGCTTGTCCCCCATTTGCTTTAGAATAGACGCTCTTATATCAATAAACGCCTTGTTTCATACACCATTTTAAATATCATGATTTCGGCAAATATGTCAAGTACGGAATCAAATTTTCCCCAACCTACAGGAATCAAATTTTCCCCAACGTACCGCCGCCGGAACATGAACCATGTTCCGGCGGCGGTACGTTTTTAAATCTTAATCCTGACTCTGTTCATCGGTCTCTTTAATACAAATCCTGACGTATTGCATGATACCCTATTCCATTGATCCGGGCATGAATTGCGCGAGGCCAGTTAATATGATGATCCCAATCCTGCTGCCCGTTCTCCAGTTTTCGTGCCGCCGCAGTACCTAATTCCCTATAAAACACCCTATAGTGTCCCTGTCTCAAATACCAGTTGGGGTCTAAGTCATGCGGATTATAATCGTGGCCCAACCGGTAATTCTCCGTATTATTATTTGCGCCAATATGGTTGATCACGATCATCACGCCTCTATTAAGGCCGCCATAATTCACTTCTGCAAAAGTATAGTCATGATTTCCGATTATCATTGCCCCTTGACTCCTTCCTCACCATACGCATCCTTTTATTTTCCGACCGTAATAGGTTCAATGACAGAAGCAAAAAGACTGGTCAGCTTTGCCATTCCTTCCGCAGTAGGCTGCTGCGCCGCCCTTGCATATATTTCGTATTTTGCAGATTTATCGGATGTACGCGTATTCTCTATACTGGTAGTCACTTTGCCCGATATCGAGCTGCTGAATCCCCATATGCCAAAATTTTCCGAGAATGTATTCTCTGTGCCGACCGTGATTTTGTCAACGGTAGATTCCTTGACCTCCATCGTAAATTTTACCGTGGCTTCATCCATCGTAAATGCGGGTACCGGAACAAGGGACAGCAAAGGCGCTTCCACCTCTACTGCAACCGGCTTTGTCTCGCCTGTATTGGCGTCCACTATCATCCGGTTAATCTTAAATTTCACGATCCTCGCTTCAACCGCTTCATCTTTGCTTGTATCCGGCATGGTCTTAAAGGCCAGTCTGAACAATTGGTCCAAATAAACATTGCAAAGTTCCGCCTGCCCCTTCGCCACCTCGATGATCGGCTGGGATACTAACAGCCCTAACGGTAATCCAACAAAATTGTCTTTGATCGCCATCCTGCTACCTCCTTTTTTTATAAAACGCCATTTTTTCATGGCAATTTTTTTATGGCAAAACTACAAAATACTGTTTAAACACGTTTCTATTCTGGCTATCCCTTCCGGCGCATCCTGACACTTAAACAGGAGTTCCATCTCACCGCATTTTCTACTGTCCGCATCGCTTTTGCCCCCCGCATCCTGCGGCGTGATCTCGATTTCCTCTTCGGATTCATTTATTACATTAATGTTCAGATTCAGCTTAACGTAATCTAAATTCATATTTGTATGCTGTACCAACGCTGCTATCGGAGCCGAAACCACCTTTGAATCCTGAGAATTTTCAAATAATATTTCTACTGTTTTGGGTTTATATGTATACTTATTTGTGATTTCATCCACTTTTCCCTGAAAATAATGGTCAAAAAAATTACTGACATATTTTTGTTCTATCATTTTATGGGCATCCTGAACTGCTTCCCCGATCGATGCAATCAAGTTCTCAATCTTCATATTAACCTCCATGCCGTAACCTGAATTTTCTTAGCTGTCGTACTTTGACAGCTTAGAAAATCTTTACACACTTCACGTCATGCCGCTTGCAGCGGCACAAACAATGAGTGAGAAGAATGCATGCTTTTAGCATTCTTCAGTGTGTAACTTAGATTTTCTTAGCTGACGTACTTTGACAGCTTAGAAAATCTTTACACACTTATACCAAAACGCATACGCTTTCCTCGGAAATATTATACTTACTCATTAATGTCCCAAGGTCGTCCCCGACTTCTACGATCTGATGCCTCTTCGTTCCCCTGACAGGAACCCAGACCGCATACTGTCCTACCACAATTTCCTTTTCCTTTTCCGTTATGGTCTGTGCCTCCCCTAAATCGGAAATAAACGGCTTTCCTAAAAAGAGTTCTTCCAGCTTCATAATATTTCCCCTTCCTCTGATATTTCCAAACATTCCGTGAGAAGAACGCCCGCCCAAAGCAAGCAGACTCACTTGACATTCTTCGCACTGCTTTGGCAGTTTGTGTAACTTAAATTTCCTTAGAGCGTGCTTGACGGTTTAGAAACTCTTTATACTTGTACTATATTTATTATGCCGGATTAAAAAATATGCCTCGGTTTACACATAGCGCAGCAAAATATCCAATAGGATGAGCGCCGCCAAAAAGCAAATATTACTCACTGTAAACAGCACGATATACTTTCCTTTACGCTCCCCCTCTTCCCTTGCCACATATTTATAAGAGATCAGGCTTGCCATGGATGCAATCAAAGTCCCCAGACCTCCCAAATTTGTCCCGATGATAAGTCCTGAAAAATCTTCCGTAAATCCTGACAGCAGCAGCGCCGCCGGAACATTGCTGATGATCTGGCTGGCGATCACGGATATGTACACTTCCCGGCCAACGATGACCCTCTGCAAAAATTCACGGAATGCGGGAACCCTCCCTACATTTCCTATGAAAACAAAAAATCCCACAAAGGTCAAAAGCAGGGAATAATCCACCCTTGCAAGCGCCTGCCTGTCCGTCAGAAAGACCGATACAAAGACGAACAAAAGAACCGCCTGCCACGGCAATACACGTCCCACCGTAAGCAGACAGATCAAAAACAATACCAAATAAACTGCTGGCAAATATTTTGCCTTTCCTCCTGACGGAAACTCCTCTTGTATGGATACCGCCGACAGGCCCTGATCCTTAGAACAGATGCCGCCCTGTATCAGGCTCCATCCCGTTAAAAGCACAAAAGCCAAAACGGTATACGGCAGCGTCAACGACAAAAATTCACCGATGGAAATCCCTGCTTTTCCGTAAAGATATAAGTTCTGCGGATTTCCTATCGGCGTCAGCATACTTCCCAGATTCGCCGCGATCGTCTGCATTACCACAACCGGTAAGAGCAGCCGCTTTTTCTCCTCCTCTCCCAGCATACCAAGCACCGTAAAAGTAAATGGTACAAAAGTGATCAGGGCAACGTCATTGGTAATGAGCATTCCGGAAAAGAAACATAGTAAGACCAGAATCAGGACCAGACTGCGTTTTCCCCTCACACAGGCGAGAAGTTTCCCGGCAACCCACCGAAATACTCCGATCTTCTGCAATCCCGCCATGATACTCATAAGGCAAAACAAAATCGCCAATGTCCTAAAATCAATGTATCCCAGATATTCTTTGTCCGGCGGTATCATAAACATGGATATTACCGCCAGTATAAGCGCTGCGCATAGCACGGTTTCTCTTTTCAGAAATTCCGTTATTCTTTTTTTCATCTTAGCCACTCCTTCCGATGCTGCCGCATTCCCCTTCTTCCGCTCCGGGTTTTCGCCTCCCGTTCCCTGCCCTCATAGATCTGCCTCCGTATTTGTTAAACATTTACGGCAGCCCGGTTCTTTTTGTAACTCCGGAACATTGTTCAAACATGCTCCGGTGTGCTGTCACAAATCCAAACCCGAACTGCCGCTCTGTTTTGTCAGATCTACTGTTTATCCCGTTTCAATACCAAATGTCTTGGCAGGCCGTTTACCATAAACGGCTGGTAATCTCCGTGGATCAGCGGTTCAATATAATTGATAAATTCATTGGTCACATAATTCCCTTCTTCATTCATCCAAGAGCGGGGAACTAATTTCTCATGATTTGCGATCCTATGAACGTCATAAATGCCCGCCGCGCTTTGATAAGGATCATCCGAAACACGGTCGATTACTACCATTTTTCCGTTATCTCCTTCATCCGCTGCTTTTACGGCCGCACCGCCTACCATAAACGCCTCGTCCACATCCACGCGGGACGCCATATGGGACGCGCTTCTCTGCAAAGTGGAAAATTCGATACTTCTCGTTTTGCATCCGATCTCCGCCCCTAAAAAGTTTGCAAGATATGCCGATGTCCCCTGAAGCTGCTTATGTCCGAAAGCATCCACATAATCGGAACCGCCCGACAATTCGCAGACATATCTTCCGTCCGCTAACTTGATCCCTTCTGATACGGCAAGCACAACGGATTTTTTCTGTTTTAACAACCCTTGGGTGTGCTGAAGGAATTTATCAATGTCAAAAGTAACCTCAGGCAGATAAAGAGCATCCGGCCCATCGCACTCTTCCGTCTTGGCAAGGGCAGCCGCGCCGGTCAGCCATCCCGCGTTACGTCCCATGATCTCGATTACCGTAATAGACTCTTTGTTATAAGTAAGTCCCAGCGCGTCCCTGATGATCTCTTTTGTGGAAGTCGCAATATATTTTGCAGCGCTCCCGAAGCCCGGCGTATGATCCGTAAGGGCCAGATCGTTGTCAATCGTCTTCGGTACGCCTAAGAATTTCTGAGAATGTCCTTTGACGATCGCATAATCAGATAATTTCTTAATGGTATCCATAGAATCGTTTCCGCCAATATAAATAAAAGCTTCGATCTCTAACTTATCCATGATCTGGAACAGTTTTTCATAAATCTCAGGATTCTCATGGATCTCAGGCAATTTATACCGGCAGGAACCCAAAAAAGCCGACGGAGTACGCTTTAATAATTCAATGTCGATATCGCTGTGGATCTGCGTAGACAGATCTACATACTGTTCATCCAGAAATCCCTGCACTCCGTGCAGCATTCCGTATACTTTATCAAAGCCTCTCTCCTTAGCTGTCTTATACACTCCCGCCAGACTGGAATTGATCACGGCAGTGGGACCTCCCGACTGTCCCACAATGATATTGCGCTTACTTCCCATAAATAGATCCTCCTTTTTCTTTCTATAATTAACTATTATACTCAAAATACTGACAATTTACAATTCTGTCTCATTACCAAACTATTTATGTTATAATGTACATATTAGACAAATAACCGGTACAACATATACGGAATAAGTACCTTGTTACGTTTCCCGGCCTGCTGCCCTACGGTACAAACAATAAGTGAAACCGGCATACTTTGACAGCGCGGAAACGCTTTACGCACCTTTCCAAAGTTTGCGTTCGCACGGACCCGCAGACTTGCGGCCCACATACGGGTCTTTATCATCGAACCGTGCAGAAATGAGGAAAAATATGAGCAAACAAAACCTTACCCTTCTAACGGATCTTTATGAACTGACAATGATGCAGGGCTATTTTAAACACAAAGACCGTAATGAAACCGTTATTTTTGATGCTTTTTACCGCAATAACCCCTGCGGCGGCGGATACGCCATTTTAGCAGGATTAGAGCAGGTGATCCAATATATCAAAGACCTGCATTTTGATCAGGAAGATATCGATTATCTGAAAGGCCTCGGCATTTTCGAGGACGATTTCTTAGCTTATTTAAAAAATTTTAAATTTTCCGGCGATATTTACGCGATCCCCGAAGGCACCGTCATGTTTCCGAGAGAACCTATGGTCAAAGTCATTGCCCCGATCATGGAGGCGCAGCTTGTAGAGACTGCCATTTTAAATATCCTCAATCATCAAAGCCTGATCGCCACTAAGGCTGCCCGGGTATGTTACGCCGCAAAGGGCGACGGCATCATGGAATTCGGCCTGCGCCGCGCGCAAGGTCCGGATGCCGGCGTACTTGGCGCAAGAGCGGCGGTGATCGGCGGATGCATCGGCACTTCCAACGTCCTTTGCGGACAACTTTTTGACGTCCCCGTAAAAGGTACCCACGCGCACAGTTGGATCATGAGTTTTCCCGACGAATATACTGCTTTTAAAACCTACGCGGATATGTATCCGGGGGCATGCATCCTTTTAGTCGATACTTACGATACGCTAAAATCCGGCGTCCCCAATGCCATCCGCGTATTCCGGGAAATGCGGGAAAGCGGGATCGATCTTAATAATTACGGCATCCGCTTAGACAGCGGGGATCTTGCTTACCTTTCCAAACGGGCCAGAAAAATGCTGGATGAAGCCGGCTTTACGGACGCTGTTATCTCCGCCTCCAACGATCTGGATGAATTTTTGATCGACAGCTTAAAAACGCAAGGCGCAACCATTACCTCGTGGGGCGTAGGCACGAACCTGATCACCTCCAAAGATAACCCCTCTTTCGGCGGCGTATATAAACTTGCCGCCATAAGGGACGGGCAGGGGAACTTTATTCCCAAGATCAAGCTTTCGGAAAATTCGGAAAAAGTAACGAATCCGGGGAACAAAACAATTTATCGTGTTTACGAAAAAGAATCAGGCAAAATAAAAGCCGACCTGATCTGCCTTACCGAAGAACACTTTGACGAAGAAAGCGGACTGCTTTTATTCGATCCGACAGAGCCTTGGAAGAATACGCATTTAGACGCCGGGAGCTATACGCTGAGGGAGCTTTTGGTCCCGATATTCTTAAACGGGGAATGTGTCTATACCTCGCCGGAAACTATGGAGATCAGGGAATACTGCCTGAAAGAATTGGACACGCTTTGGGAAGAAACAAGACGGCTTGTAAATCCGCATGAAGTCTATGTAGATCTTTCACAAAAACTTTATGACACCAAAATCGAACTGCTGAGCCAGATGAACAGAGCATGACGGTTCAAAACGTTATCCAAAACCAAACCGCAGACCTATGTCCGGACGCTCCGGCATATGTCTGCGGTTTCCTATTTTACTTCGTTTTTATTTTCTCTTTATTCGCCTCTTTTGCATTCTTCCTTTTCTGATTTCCGTGCCATTTTCTTTGCGGTCTTTTCCTGATACATGATCTCATCCGCTTCTCTGACATAGTCCTCCATGGACTTCCCGCTCTCAGGCGATGTGAGCGTCATGCCCACGCTGACGCTTAAACAAAAGGGCGCCTTTTCCTTCTCTGAGATCTCCGCAAGCTCATGGCGGATATTCGCTATCATTCCATCCAGCTCTTCCTGCGATATACTGCGCTGGACAAGGACGAATTCATCCCCGCCCGTCCTCGCCGGAATCGCTTCCTTATCACAATATTTCATGATCGTCTTTGCCGTCCTTATAATAGCAAAATCGCCCCATTCGTGTCCAAAATTATCATTAATGTATTTTAACCTGTCTAAATCAATGAACATGATCAGAATACTCTTTCCGTTCCCATGCATCCGTTTAAAATAATCCATCGCAAGACTCTGGTATCCAAAACGGTTATACATTCCCGTCATCGCATCCCTGACATATAATTCCGATAACATTTGATTCATATATTCCAGCTTTTCTTTTTTATGAAGGTTCTCGATCGCCGTAGTCAGCGTCTTGATGATCTGGAAAAGGTACTGTTTCTCCATTAAATAGACCGCATTACGAATCACGAAATATCCTACCGTCTTACTTCTGAAATGTAACGGCAGGAAGAGAAAATTTTTTCCCCCCTCCTTATAATCGAACATCGGGAAAATACTTTGAATAGACATATCCTCCGTATCCAGCACCTTGCCGTCTTCATAAGCAAAACTCACTTTCATCGTATCCGGGTAGCCTATCGTGCAAAAACCTTCGTCGTCCACCAACTGTTGATTGATATAAAGTTCGGGATGCTTCTTAAACGCATTGATATGATCGTCCAAAATCAGATACATGGCGTCGCAGCGCATGGACGGAATACATTGGGGAATACAGTTCATCATTTCTTTTACCGTACTGCACTGCATCAGTTCATATTCCAAAAAAAGCACCTCTTCGTCAAACTCCCCGGACTCGATCCCATACAAAATCTGGTTTTTCAAATGCTCTCTGGCATCCAGTGCAATATCGTCTCTCCGGCATCCACAGCTTCCCCAAAAGATCCCTTCCGCACTCGTATAATGAAATCTTGGCAAATTTTCCCCGGCCCATAACTTTAACAGCAGATCGGCACAGCAATATCCGACCTCTTCCCTATTATGCTCTACCGTTGAAATCTGAGGTACATAATATTCCGCCTTGTCAAAATTATCAAATCCGGTAACAAAAAAATCTTCCGGCACGGTAAAGCCGTGCGCTTTCGCCGCTTCACACACTCCCACTGCAATATTATCATTGCCGCAGATAATCGCCTCCGGTACGGTCCGCCACCTGTCATAAAGCCGTTCAAAGCCGTTGATGCCGCACTGGTATTCAAAATTTTCAAGATAAAAATCCTCGTCCGAAAACGGGATATCCTGTTCCGTCATATAATCCCTGAGCGCCTTCAGCCTCTGTTCATTTTCATAATTTCCCTCAGGCCCCATGATAAACCAAAACCTGCGGCATCCATGATGCTGATGCAGATGCCTTATGACTACCTGCATGGCTTCATAATTATTGATCCCTACATAATAAAAATCAGAAGCTTCTTTTCCGATAGATATGACCGGTATTTGAAGCTTTTCTATCCTTTGGATCAGTTCTTTCTGTACATCTTCGCAGATAATATTATCCAGATCCAAAATTACGCCGTCAAATTCGTCCAGCTTCGGCAGCCTGTATATATTATATTCTCCTATAGTATAATCTTCGTCTTTACTCCAATTCCCCGAGCTGGTAAATATGTACAGATTAACATCTTCATTCGTTTCATGTATCCTCTCTAATATTCCGGCCGGCCATGCATAAGTAAAGAACTGTTTCCACCCGTCCATGATAAGAGCAATCTTTCTCATAAATACTCTCCTTGTCCGCTTCAGCGGATATTGATTTCTAAAACTAAGTCGGATCACAATCTATAATTCACTATTCAAAGTTTAACATATACGGATGGATATTACAATTCATAAAGTCCGAAAGTCGAAACCTTTACTGCCTTTTTATAATGATCCGGCTTTGTCCCTGTCAGCCGGACCGTCACGCATCCTGCACCCTCTTTCCCTTTTTCCGTACCGGTACGGCGTTCTCATCCGTTACTCTGTCATACCGATATGCGGACAGGATCAATCCTACTAAGACCATATTAATGATGACACTGACAATGCCTTCCGAAAGAAAAGGCAGGTTTGGGAAATTCCCCAGTTGATACCCAAAGTTTCCCAACACATAAAGCAATATCTGCATCATAAGCACCATGCTGCTCCCAAATGCCAGTAAAAATCCATACCGGTTCCTGATACGGAAGGCCGTATAAAAAAGTAATCCGCACAATCCGGCAAGGCCCGCTAAAAACAAAATCCCGGCTAACCAACCGTATCGGACGATCACATAAGCGATCCGGTAATTGTTCAGGTAATGCTGCGGCAGGATGTCCTCTAACCGATGGCTCTCCCCTTCACGGAAAATACCTCTATATTCTTTTTCCCCCTCTCCGAAGTACCATTCCCCCGTACCATATCTTTCGATTTCTTCTTCCGTTAATCCGATGCCTCCAATCAGTTTCGACCGCCCCAGCAGCTCCTTGATCAGGACATTGTTATAGCCGTCCTCCCAAACATCCTCCGCTTGTTTTTCAGGCGTAAAAAAAAGTTCCGTGCCTCCGCTTAACTCTTCTTTCCTACAGGACGCTAAAAATACTGTACAGATCAATGTAACGCATAATACGGCGACAGGTATCCCCCTCCTGTCTTCTTTCCATATGACAGCCAATGAGAGAGCCAGATAAGAAACCGCCACAATAGCAATGGCTGAGAGCAGATATTTTCCCGGAAAAGCAAAAGCGCCTGCCGCCACGGACAGCATCAATATTCCGGACGCGGCCATTCCCAATATTTTCTTACTCCCATACCCGTTATCCGGCTTATCCGCTTTAACCGGAGCAGGCTTGGCCTTTGGACATCGTTTACTTTCCGCCATTCCCCTGTAAAGAAAAACCGCGCAAAACGGAACCATCAGAAACATTCCGTTGAACCGGAGCGTCATGGAGCGAAAAAAAGTATAGATCCATTCAGAAAAAAAGCTGCCGCTATTTGTATTCCACAGCCATACTATTTCCTCTACCGAAAGCTGACCTTTGCTCTTCAGTATTCCTTGTAAGATCCCATAAACGCCCCATGCTGCGCCATATACTGCCGCCGCTGCCGACAGTCCCCTTATATGCGCCACGCAAAACCGATAGCCGTAAATAATCACTGCAAACAGCACAGCAATGCCAAGGAGAAAATAGGAAGAATAAGCAAGCTCATACCCATATGCCAGATTTGACAAAATACCTCCGAATACGCCAAGCAGAACACACCCTAAAAGTTTATGTTCCTTTTGCAGACAATAAGATTGATTCAGCTTTACGCCCAACACCGCCGGATCCCCCATTTCCTTTACCGCCTGAAATACGGCCTTATCTTCACTCATTCCCTCCCTTATGTATGTTTCCGTCTTATCTTCAATATGGTCTTCTAATTCCCTGCACGCTGTCTTTACGACGGGTTTATAACTGATCTGTTCCTGCACCACTGCGAAAAATTCCTGTACGCAGGCCGATTCATGAATGTTAAATCCCATACGGTATCCCTCCGTTCTTCGCCAATATACTGATATTGCTTTCGTATTCCATGCTTTCGTATGCAGGACCTTTCAGTATTTTTTCCACCGCGCCCCGAAAAGCGCTCCATTCTTCCTGCTTCTGGGCAAGCGTCTTTCTTCCGCTTTGAGTAAGATGATAGTATTTCCGTTTTCTTCCCGTTCCGGAAACTTTTTCATAACTCTCAATATCCCCTTGCCATTCCAAATTATGTAAAACCGGATAAAGCGTCCCCTCTTTCAAAGAAAAAATATTTTCACTTCTTTCCTCTAACTCTTTGATCATCTGATAACCGTACATGTCCTCTGTCCCAAGCAACTTCAAAATCAGCATTGAAATCCCCATGGCCATAAGTTTTTTATCCATTTTCTTCCTCCCTTCCCGTATAAAAATACCTAGATAATCTATGCTTGCATTATACATAGAATATCTAGGTATGTCAAGTGAAATCCAATCCCGTATAACAATCGTTCATACTACTATATGCCACAACAGATATCCGGCTGCCCATAACACTCCGATTTTCCTTCTACTGCTCCATTTGTCTGCCCAAAAAGCCTGCCGCCGATAAGATCAGTTTTTGCTCCACTTCTCCCATCTTGGATTTATTGTCGTTCTCGATCAATACGACCGCGCCGATCACATCGCCCTCACAAATAATGGGGCTCACTGCCTCATGTATATAATCATCGTTTCCTTCGGCAAATACGGATATAAAGTTTCTGTCTCCCTTTGTGGCTACCACGTTCTCCCTGTTGTTTATTTTTTCTTCCAAGTCCCTGCTGATCGCCCGTCCAAGCGCCTGCTTATAACCGCCGGAAACGGCGATAAATTGATCTCTGTCCGTGATCAGCGCCGTATGCCCTGAAACCTGCGAAAGACTTTCCGCATACTGCTTTGCAAAAGTGCTCATTTCACCGATGGGAGAGTATTTCTTTAAAATGATCTCTCCTTCCCTGTCCGTAAAAATCTCCAACGGATCGCTTTCCCTGATCCGAAGCGTCCTTCTGATCTCCTTCGGTATTACAATACGTCCCAAATCATCTATTCGTCTAACAATTCCCGTTGCTTTCATATTTGTGTATTTCCTCCATTGTTTTTCTGCTTTTTGTAGCGTAACTATGGAGTTAGTATGTGGAAATGTTGGGGAATTATTCATGCTGTCTGTCTACTAAATCCATAAATTCCTGTACCCGTTTCTCCCAAGTATATTCTTCCGCAGCTTTCCGATATCCGTTTTGGGCAATTCTTTTAAGTCCGTTTATATTCCGGGCCGTCTCGCGTAGCAGTTCCGGCAGTTTTTCCAATTCTCCCATGCGGTAAAACACAAGATCCTCTTCGCTAAAATGCATTTCCATATAAGGGCTTTTTGAAGTAACGCTGACAGCTCCCGCAAGCATAGTGCTGAGTACCCGGTCATGGCATCCGTTTTTAAAAGCATACGCTATATTCAAAACAATTTTCGCCTGTTTCATTAAGCCGCTGATTTCTTTGAAATCCACCGCCGGAATCACAGTCAGATTTTCTCTCCCTTCGCAGACAAACCGTTCCCACCCCTGTCCGCAGGCATGGATTTTTATCCCGCTTTTTAAAAGCTCCTTTACCGCCTTTTCTCTGTAATACGCATTGATATACATATCCGCAAGAAAATGGGCATGAAATATGGTCGCTTTTCCTTTTCTGTCAAGACAGTCCATTTCCTGGCTTACAAGCATATTTTCAAGCGCCTTTTCCATAGAAAGTTCCGGCGTTTTCTTCATCTGATTTATAATATCCCAAATTCCTTCCTGAATATCCGGAATCGCCTGTCCAATCTCCTGTTCATATTTTTCAGGATTTTCATAGGTTGCAGGAAGGAAAATATCCATCTTCCTTTCTTCCAACGAAGGCAACTTTTCAAGATCTCCTGCCGGAATCCCCGGAATTGGCATACAGAAAGCGCCTTTTACGTTAGGATAATACCTTTTCACATACTCTGCATGCCCTTCGTCAATGCAGCAGACGTATTCTTCCTTCAGATTTTCCTTTAAGGATGCATGAAAATACATTGGATGGTCTAAAAGTATTTGAAAAAAGGGCGCGTGAAAACAATCCAAATAATGCCTGCCATCCTCCATATAAGCTTTAGGAAGGTCGGAATTAAAATCAAAAAGCGCCGAATACTCTCGCTTTAACGCTTCTTCCAATCTGATATCCCCTTCGTTATCAAAATCTAAAATATCCGCCCGATACCCGGACTTTTCAAAAGCCTCGGCAAGACGTTCTGCAAAATAATCGGTAGAAGCATAACAAAGCGACCTGCTTTTAAAAATCAGTATACCCTTTTTCTGATTTTCCTCCTTGGTTCCCTGCCATTCTTTCATCCCGTTCCTGCCTGCATCAATATTTTTCCTGTCTTTCTCCCTTCTGTACATCTCTTCCTCATAAGAATCCTTTAGCAGCTCGTCCAAATAAAGGATCTCACATTCCGCCGCCCCCGCCCGCAGATACTCTCTGATAAACTCTCCTGATCTTTCCGCATCCGCTTTTCTGCCGCTGTCCGCGATGACCACCGCATCTGTCCGCACCACGGACGGAAGTTGTATTTGGGGAATTTCTATCGGACACTCCGTTTCCCTTTTGTCACCCTTATTATAATATACCGTTTCTATTCCGGTTTTTCCCGCCGTTTCCGCACACGCTTTCAAAAAGAAACTGCAGGTTTCCCCCTCGCCGTATACGCCAAGCTTTTTTATTCCCTTCTCTTCTAAAAATGTCAGGCAGTCCACATTGTACATTTTATTCTTGAGCCATTGCCTATACAGGGTTAGCTGCTCGGCAAAAGACTCCATCTGTTCTTTCCTGTACTCCGCCTCCGCATAGGCGTCCTGCACGGCTTTTTCTCCAAATTCTCCTATTTCGGCCCGATACCGCCTTTCAAATTCCAATGCCTTTTCATATACGGAAACTTCCCCGGTTTCCCTGTACGCCTTTTGACGCCTTTCTGCCGCCTTTCCTTCTTCCTGTCCGGCAGATTGACTGCCGTCCGGCCATTTTTCTATGGGGATATCCCGCCGGCAGAGCAGATTTAAGTAATCGTACAAGTCCTGTAAAAGCGCATTTCCGTATTTCTGTACTCTCCCATTTCCATAATCCGCATGAAAATACTCCGTTTTGACATACTTTTCCAATTCTTCAGCCGTTTTCTCTTTTGCCGATAATTCCCCCGAAAAAATCCGGCTGTCCAGTTTCCAAAATGCCTGTTCCTTTTTGGATACCAATTCTTCCTTTTGGAAAAACACGGCCTCTTCTCCCTTCATATGCTTTAAAATACTGATATAATATTTCATATAAAGGCGGAGCGCCTGCCCTTCCTCCATTCCTTCCCTGCGCCTCAGCGACGCGGCTACTTCTATCGGATTACGCACCATGACCGCATAAAGGGGTTTTCTTTTTAAAAAAGAAAAGGATCTCTTTACAAGCGGCAGTAGCAAAGAGGTGGACGGCTCCTTAAATCCCCACAATTTTTCCACGCCACCCATACACTTTTCCACGCTGTCCGCGATCCAGCCTGCATAGTAATCTGCTCTGGCCGCTTTTTCCTTCTCAAAGATCTCTTCTTTAAGAAGGGCCGTTGACCTCCAAGAGGAACAAATCTCCGAAAACAGTTTTTCGTAGATCAAACGGATTTCCTTTATTTCAAAATAACCGTCGCGGTTATATTCGTCTCCCTGATAAAGCAAATGGGACGCTCCGAAAGTAACTCCAAATCCCTCCAAAATTCCACACAGCATAGAAGTCCCGCTCCGATGCATTCCAAGTACACATATGATCTTTTCCATATTTCTGCCCCGTTTCTGCCAGCCTATGCGCTAGATTCAGCAAATATTACCCTCTTTCCTTTACGGTTCTCCCCGCTTTGCCACAACTGCGCTAAACTGTTATCTTTTTACTTATCGTATACAGGAAAAGACGGTTAAGTCAAGAAAATTTAAAATTTCCCTGACTTAACCGTCTTTTCCCACAGCAGCCCTGACCACATATACCGAAAATTTCATATAAAATGTAAAAAATTACTCTTTTACGCCGCCAAGCGTAACCCCAGCGATGATATATTTAGACAGAACCAGGTAAACAACAATGATCGGTACAATCGCTATCATAATCATCATATATATTTTACCCATATCGAAATTCATATAATCAGCGCCGCGCAGCATTGCAATCAAAATCGGCACTGTCATTTTGTCCTTTGACTGGATAACCAATGCAGGAACAAAATAATTATTCCAAGAACCGACAAAAGTAAAGATTGCCTGCACTGCGATCGCCGGCTTCATAATCGGAAGAATAATCTGATTAAACGTTCTAAATTCCATGGAACCGTCAATCCTTGCCGCCTCTACCAAAGACAGGGGAAGGGATGACTGCAGATAACTGTACATAAAGTAAAAAACTGCCGGCGATGCAATGGACGGAATGATCATTGGTAACAAAGTATCATACATACCCATTTTAGTAATCAATCGCAGAAACCCCATCGCAGTAACCTGTGTCGGCATAACTAAAATGGCCATGATAAAGGTAAAGGCCGCTTTCCTGAATTTAAAATCATATGCGTACAGACCATACGCCGTTAGTGCTGAAAAATATGTACAGATCGCGGCACTGCTGCCGGACACGATCAGGCTGTTTAAAATCCCCCGCAGCATAGGAAACGTTCCATCATTTGCAACGTTCATAAAATTTTGCAAAAGAGCCTTTCCCGGAAATGCCGAAAATCCTTTCTGCAGGTCTGCATGAGAACGGGTCGCATTGATCAATAAGATATAAAAGAAAAACAAACACATAAAAGATAAAATAATCAGTACCAAATGTGCAAAAATACTCCTCATACGGCTTAATGTTTTCGCCTTCATGTTCTCATCCCCTCCTACCTTCCATTCTTTTTAGCAACTGTTTTTGCTCCATTCAAATCTTCATTATTGATCATGCGATATACGACAAAGCACAAAACAGCGCTGACAATAAACAGATAAACGGATAAAGCGCCCGCCATGCCATAATTCTTACTTTTTAAATGACTGTTTAGGAACATGATCAAAGTCATAGAAGTACGGTCCGGATTTCCCTGTCCATTCGTTAAAATCTGAGGAACATCAAACATCTGAAGCCCGCCAATGATAGAATTGATCAGCGTATAAGCAAGAATCGGACGTATCAACGGAAGTGTGATCTTAAAAAAGCGCTGCACACTGTTGCATCCGTCTATTTCAGATGCCTCAAATATATCCGGACTGATTCCCATGATCGCTGCCATCAGCATGATCGTAGTATTTCCGAACCACATTAAGAAATTCATCAATCCCACTAACGCCCTTGTTCCTAATATGCTTCCCATAAAATCAATCGGAGCCTTAATCCATCCTAATGACATCAGAATCGCATTAATTGGTCCACTCGTGGAAAACAAAGTGAAAAACAACATAGCAAATGCAGACGCCATGATCAGATTCGGCAGGTAAATGACTACCTTAAAAAATTGTGTCCCGTGGATCTTCAGACGAGCGTCGACAAACCATTCTGCAAGCACCAACGCTATTACGATCTGTGGAATAAATCCAATAATCCATAATATCAATGTGTTTTCTGCATATTTAAGCATATCTGATTTCAGTAGATTAAGGTAATTTTCTATACCGATAAAATTCGGTCCGATTTCTTTGATTCCTGAACGATAGTATTCATAAAAGCTATACCGGATTGTATCCATCAAAGGAATAAATGAAAAAATGAAAAAACTTGCAAAAAACGGAAAAATAAAAATATATCCCCATTTTGCATAATTTACTTTTTTACCTTTCGATCTCATAAACTATCATTCCTTTCTTTTTATAAACTGCAGCGCGTTCCGGCGCCGCAGTTTATCGGTTATTAATCCGGCCATACTACTTCGCTGATTTCCGGATAACGTTCTTTGATCGCTGTTTCAAAATTAGCTTTTGCTTTGTCATAGTCGACATTTCCTTGGAAATAATCGCCGAAAGTATTCTGTATCAATTCAACACATCCCTGATCGTATGCAGAAAGCGGCGCTATGACAATATTTTCTGCAACCGGTGCAAAATATTTAAAAGGATTCTGACCCCCAAGGAACTCGGAAGAGAAATTTGCATCATCTGCAGCCGCTTCTCTCATGCTGCTTTGTGTATTCGTAAAGTCCGTTTTCTCCTTCGATATTTTTAACAAATTATCCTTGTTTGCAGTTACCGCAAGAATAATATCTTTAACATGCTGCGGATTATCCGTGCCTTTGCATGCATGAACATAAGAACCACCCCAGTTATACTGAGGCCGCTGAAAAAGTAGATACCACCGCCTATATTTGGTATAATGTAATTATCA
>OFFO01000085.1_pt1 | contig 84721 bp, 85 predicted proteins | sample 1521441 | NCBI WGS metagenome assembly OFFO01 (sample SAMEA3504097, study PRJEB24116) | mouse gut metagenome | biome: mouse gut; feature: mouse-associated habitat; material: faeces | place: Denmark | collected 2011
TCTCATTCTGGCTGCCGTCATCAAGGGAAATCCTGCAATAGAGGGCGGTTATTTTTTGATTGGATAGATGATTTTTCCTGCTCATAGCGTTCTCCTTCTATGAACAGGGACACGATACTATTATAATACCATGCCCCCGCCATTCTTTCAACTGTTTTCCGCCTGATTTTGGCTTTTTAGCTGGCTTTCCTTTCCAGCCATTCCTCAAACCGCTCACAGGTCTGCCGCTCGATAAGCTGTTCAAAGGCTTCCTGCATGGTCTGGCTGCCCGAAAACTCACGGGAAACGATAAACTGTACTTTCTTGCTTTTTTTCTGGCTCTGTGCCGGATAGACTTGTTTTGCCATAGGCATTTACCTCCATAAAGATACCCGGACGGCTCTGTCCGGGCGTGTGTCGTAGTCTGCCGGGCAGGTGGGGGCCTGACAACGGGGGCTGACAACGGACGTTAAAAAACTCCGCATACAAAACCCGGCTTCCCATTTCCTGCCTTAATTGATTTTCTTTCTATTTCTCCGTTGCTTTCGTTGTCAGGGAGAGAAAAAGCTCCAAAATACGGCATTTGCAGGCTCCCTTCCCGGCAACGGGATTGACAACGGGAGGGGCAACCGGGCGGCAACCCGCTATGGCGTTCCCCCTTCCAGCCATTCCTTTGGCAGCCCAAGCTGGACGGCTTCCCCTTCCGTTAAAGGCTGGAAACCTGATTTTTCATGCCCTCCGTTGTCAGGCGGCTCCACCCGTTCCCAGCCCTTCTGCCGGTTGTAGGGCGGTGGGAAATGCCGGGGATTCTCGAAAGATTTCCAGCCCACCGCATAGTTTTTCATAATGGAATTGATGTCACGAATATCATACTGTTTCGGTTCCTCATAAGCCGGGTGTCCCAGCCCTTCATGGTAGATTTGCAGGGAGCAGACCATTTTCCCGCCGTACCCGTCCAAAAAGTTCAGAATCCGGGTTGCAAGGGTATCTTCCGGCATGAAGGAACGCTGGTGTTCTTTCAGATACCGCTCCATTGCCGGGCTTAATTTCAGTTTTACGTCCCCTTTCCGGTAGATTTCCATGACCTCCGCCCACATCTGCCCGATATAGGCTCTGGAAGCAGCTTCATCTTCCAGAATGTGAACCTCCGCCGAATCTGATTGCACCTGCACCGGCAGGAACCGGCGGTTCCCGGTACGGTCAAGGGGCAGGAAGTCCAGCGTGTTGGAAGTCCCGGCGAAAACGCACTGCCGTTTATGGTCTTTCGGGTGGACTTCATAAGGGGCTTTGTAGGTTTCCTTCTGGCGGCTCAAAAACGACTTAATATCCTCAATGCTCTTTGCGTTCGCTGTTGCAATCATTTCCGACATTTCTATAATCCAGTGCCCTTGCAGCTTCCGGTATACGTTGTCATCGTCCAGCTTCCGCAGGTCATCGGAAAACCACTCGTCCCGGACGGCGAGGAACCGGAAGAACGTGGATTTCCCGGCTCCCTGACCTCCCACCAGACAGAGCATGACCTCAAATTTCGTCCCCGGCTTAAAAACCCGTGCCACCGCCCCCAGCATGAACAGCAGGAGGACTTCGTAATTGTAATCATTTACTTCTGCGCCCAGAAAATGGCGCAGGGCATAGCGCACCCGCTCCGTCCCGTCCCATTGCAGGCTGTTCAGGTAATCACGGATAGGGTGATACCGGTATTCATTGGCGGCTACCTTGATAGCCCCCTCAATCCGCTTCTCTGATGTCAGCCCGTAGTGTTCCTCCAAATACAGTATCAGGTATTGAATATCCACGTCTGTCAGGCGGCTCCCCTCCCGATACCAGCCAAGGGGCTTTACAATGTCAATCCGGTCAGTCAGGAGGTTGTTGCTGAACGCCCCTCTAAGCAGCGGGTCACATAAAAATACCGTCTTATAATTCCCCGGCGTGTTGGCGGTCTGCCCCTTCTGCGTGGTTTCCAGCATCTTCCGGACTTCCCCGACCGTCTTTTCACCGTTCAGGCTGTCTGCGGCTATCTCCACGGCTTGTTTTACCGCTGGCGGCAAACTCTGATACCCTCCGTCCAATCCTTTCCACCTCCTTCCTATGCCCTGTCACAATGGCGGCTTTTTCCTCCGCCGTCCCGGTCAGCAGCGTGTCTAAAAGCCAGCCTACATACTCCCTTTTCTGCATGGCTTCCACGAACAGCGGATTCCACCCGTCCCCCGGCGATTTCGGCGCATATGCCGTTTCCCAATGCTCCAATAAGCGCAGGTAATCACTCAGCACCCGGAAGCATTTCTGCTGCGCCTGCAAGAACCGCAGTTCCGCCGACACGCTCCGTCTGGCTGGCTTCGGGGAAGCCCTCCCCCGGCTGTCGTATGGGATTCCAAAATCCGCAGCCAGTTTTTTCGCCGCTTCCAGAGCGGGCAGACCATAAAGCCTTGCCGTGAAGTCAATCACGTCCCCGTCCGCCTGACAGCCGAAACAGTGGAACCGCTTATCCACCTTCAAGCTGGGATTCTTGTCTTTATGGAAGGGGCAGACCGCCATGCCGTTTTTCCCCACCCGGATTCCATAATGCTCCGCAGCCTGCCTTGTGGTGACAGACTGTTTTACCGCTTCAAATACATTCAATCTCAATCCTCCTGTCATTTTTTTCAAACGGTAAAACGCCTGCGGGAGTATCTCCACGGCAGGCGTCTTACCAGCGTTCCATATCCTGTTTTTTCTGCTCCGGCTTCCTGCGGTTTTCTTCCCGCAGAGCCATATCCTCCTGTGCTTTTTTCAGCCGTTCCCGGACGGATTCCCTCGCCTTCTCCTTAACCTGCTTCCTGCCTTCCCGTTTAACCTCCGGCTTCTGCAATGCCGCCTGAACCTGTTTCAGAACCCGCCCGGCAGATTCCCGCAGCTTGTCCTGTACCCGGTCAAAAAGCGTGTTCGCCAGCCGCACCACCTCCGGGGAGTTTTTCGTTTTCGGGGAAGTGACGCTTTTCCGGTATTTCTCCACCACTTCCATATCCGCAAGCTGTGTCTGCTCCCGCACCTTGTCCGTGACCACCTCCACCGCCTTTTCATAGGCGGTTTCCGCCACCTCGTCAATCAGCGATTCCACGTCCCCAATCTTTACCGTCAGTTCCTCCAGCTTTTCCTCCTGCGCCGCCAGCTTCTCCTTCTGCTTCATCAGGATATAGTCCTGCTTCTCCAGATACTCCCGCCCTCCGTAGGACGGCTCCTGCTCCAGGTGAACCCCGTGCCGCCTGCTGATGTCAAACAGGATTGTCCGGCACAGGGAATCAAAGGTCTGCTTCCGGTTGTTGTTCTTCCCCTTCGGCTTGTCCGGGGAGGGCAGGGGGATTCCCAGTTCTTCCAGCGCCTTTTCCTGCTGGGGGCATATCTCCCCGTACCGGTTTTTGCAGTCGAACACATGGCGCTCATGGATATGCGGCGTTCCCTCGTCCAGATGGAGTGCCCAGTCCAGAAGATGGACGTGGGAGCCGAACCGCCGCTCAAACTCTCCGTAAAACTCATTCACAATCCGGAACAATGTTTCCGGCGGCACGGATTCTTCCACCGTCCCAATCTGGTAAATGCTTTCCTCCGGGCAGGTCTTGTTGTTCTTCAACAAATCCTCCACGCTGCGGTTCCGCTCCGTGTGCCGTGTCTTTTCATTCCTTGCGTTCTGGGCTTCCACATAATCCGAGTAATGCTCCGTATAATAAGCCCGCTCTATCTGCTCAAAGCTGAAATCCGGCTGGGAGGAATCCTCCCGACTTTCAGCAGTGGTGTAGCCCCGGTAACAGTCCCAGTACACGTTTTTCTTCGCCCGCTCCGAATCAATATGCCCGCTGTTGTTTAAGTCAAAGCGGCGGTCATTGTGGCGTGGATTGTACGTGCCGTTTCTGCCGGAGCGTCCGTTGTGCCGTGTCAGTTTCAATGCAAAATCCTCCTTCCTTTTTCAAGATTTCCCGGCTGGCGGGAGGGCTGCGAAGCTGCCGAACCTGCGGGGGCTTGCGTCAGGTAATACCCAGTACGAGTTGACGCAGGCATCAACTCTAGCTGGGCAAGGCGTTTCACCCTTGACCCGATAAGGACTGCCGCCCTTAACCCGCCAATGGGCGTTGCCCCTTGACCCCAACAGGGATGCTGCGCCCCTGTACCCCGCAAAACGACAGCCCCAGAGCCGGTAAAGGCTTGCCGCCTCCGCCATGCCTGCACCTCCGCCAACGTGAGCGAACCCCGCTCGCCCACGTTGGCGGCTTCCTATTCCCGCATCAGGGAATCAAAACGCGCCGCGCTCGTTCTGATTTTTTGCAGAAGCCGCAGCCACGCCCATGACAACCGGAAAACCACCCTCAAAACGGGCATTTCCGCCCTCCGGGGCTTCCCTGATGTCTGATACCTTTGCCATGAACCGCAAGAAAAACACCGGCTCCGCACCCGTTGTTTTGACCGTAAAACGCCCCCAAATCAGGCAATGTCTTTCCTTCCCGGCAGGGGCTTGAAGCCGTGTTCCTTAGCGTAAGCCCTCGCCGCCGCCCGCCGTTCCTCACTGTAAGGCGGAACCAGCCGGATAGACAGCCGGGACTTATCCAGAACATAGGTCACGCTCCCTTCCGGCGTGGACTTCTCCAAACGGCACAGGAGCGGATATTTTTTACTGAACTCCGCCAGCCGCCGCTTTAAATCCGCATTGAAGGTGTAGACGCTCGCTTCCTTCTCCCCCTCGTTGAAATTTACGATAGTTTCTTTCTCATACTTAGACGGCTTTCCCATAAAATTCCTCCCAGTCTGTGCTTTTTTCGACCATACAGATATGCTTCTTTGCTTCAAAATACCCTTCCATTTCCAAGCGGAGATGACGGTAAAAGCAGGGATACCATTCACCGGCACCGCCAGCATCCAGCTTCCTTGCCAGACACAGCACCCGGCGTTTCACCTTTTCATCCACCGTCAGGGCAGTGACCCATTTCAGCCTGCGGATTGTGTTCTCATGGCTCCTGCACCCAAAGGCATATAAAATCTTCTTTTCTTCAATGTTTAACCTCATGTTCCTTCCTCCATAATTGATAGTTTGTTTTCCCGCCGTTTTGCCTGCAATCCGTTCCTGCCCGGAATTATCCCAGCGTTTTCCGTTTCTTTGGTATGCTCCTGTCATGGCACTACTTCCCCGGAAACGGTATCACTTGCAGCCGGTCATTCAGTTTTCAATGTCCCTGTAACACTGAAATCTTATCAAAATAAACCGGCTTCCCCCGTATGTCCGAAAGGCTGGAAAATTTCCCGAAAACCCAAAATTTCCACGCTTTCGGAAATGCCCTGTGCTATAATGGTCACGAACCCTGTTTTGAGAGGAGGGGAGCAATGTATATAAAACTAACGCTTCAGGAGAAACTAAAAGACGAAAGAACCAGCCGCCACATGACGCTGGCGGAACTGGAAAAGGCAACGGGCATAGCAAGAGCCACGCTGGGCAAATATGAATCCGACAACTGCACGGATATAAGCCCGTTCAACCTTGCGAAGCTGGCGGAATACTACGGTCTTTCCATGGATTACCTCATGGGGCTGACCGAAAACAAGAACCACCCGAACACCTCCCTGTATGAGCTGCACCTGAATGATTCCATGATTGATTTGTTAAAAAGCGGCGCACTGAACAACCGGCTTCTCTGTGAGTTTGTCTGCCACCCCGGATTCCTGCGCCTGCTGACGGATATGGAAGTCTGCATTGACCGGATTGCGGATATGCGTATCCATGACATGAACTTAGTTCTGGAAAAGGCAAGGCAGTCCGTCATGGAGCAGCGGCAGACACCCGAAAACGACCTTTACATGCGAACCCTGGAACTGGGGCAGGTCAGCGAGGAACTGTTTTTCAGCCACGTCATCCATGATGACCTTGACCGGATTGTAAAAGACCTCCGCACCCGGCACGAATCCGACAAGACCACTGCCGAACCGGAAACCCCCGCAGCGGATTTTGCCCGAAATATCCCGGTGATACTGCTGGACGCCCTCATGCACAAAGGCACGGCGGACGAAAAAAGAGCGTTCACTATCTGCCGGGTGTTTGGCATTGATTATATGAGCCTCCCGGAAGAAGAACGTGCCACCCTTGCCCGTGTGTTTAAAAAATCGCCCCTTCTTCCTGTGGCTTCCAGCCAGCGTGGCAAATCAAAGCTGCTGTCCCTGTTTGGGAAGAAAAAGCCGAAAGAATGACGCAAAAAGGGCTGCCATTCCCGTAAAATCCGGTTAGCAGTCCTCTTTACCATATCGTGTGTCCTATGTTCAATTTCCCGGCTTTAGAGCCGCTTTTCCAGACGGGAACCAGCCGCATTACCCGTAGACCAGTTCCGCATAAATAATTTCTTCCGCCCGGCTGCGGATAGAATTGCAGCGGCGCACCCATTCAAGCTGGTCATCCGCTTTTAATTTCTCCGTCACGCCCTCGGCGGCTTTCATCTGCTCCATGATAAGGTCAAGCCGTTCCTGCGCCTGTTCGTTCACGTCGGCAAGGTGCGTCCAGAGTTCCCCGGATAACAGCAGGCTGCAATAAAGGGCGGGGCGGGCTTCTTCCAGATAGGCTTTACGCCTGCGCCCCCAATGCCCGATAGGGCGGGATTCCTCCGTCAGCCGCAGGGCGGGAATGTAATAATCACCTACAAGAACATAGTCAAGACCGTTGGTATCGTCATGGATTCTTTCTGGCAGTTCTTTCATTTGTGACCTCCTGTATTCAGTTTCCAGAATCCAGTTGTTCGTGTCCCTGTTCATGTGAATTTATAAGGCAACTGAACTCTTCACCAACAAGTATGGCATATCCTTACCGAGTTTCTGGTAATTCAGCCCATAGCTGCGCTGGCTTCCCCGCGTATCGGATGTGTTAAATGTGTCTATGGTCTCCTTTCCGAGCATGGCGGAAATCTCTTTTAAAGTGCTTTGCTCCTTGCCGCCCAAAAACAGGACGCAGGAGCAGTTGCCGATAATTGTTTCCGCATGGTCTTTGTATACCGCCTTTAACTGGCTCTGCGTCTGGACGATCACATGGGCGGATATTTCCCGGCTCCTGATCACCGAAATCAGGTGTTCAAAGTTGGGGATTTTCTGGTTCGCAAATTCATCCAGCAGGCAGGTCACATGGGTTTTCAACGCACCGCCGTTTTCCAGCGCCTTATCGCAGAGGGTATTGAACATCTGCGTATAAACCATAGACGCAATGAAATTAAATGTCGTATCCGTATCGGACACAATGCAGAACAGGGCCGTCTTTCTGTCTCCCAATTTATCCAGTTCCAGCTCGTCATCCATCATCATGTCCCGGACTTCCTTAATGTCAAACGGGGCCATCCTTGCACCGCAGCTAATAAGTATGCTTTTCGCCGTTTTGCCCGCCGCCATTTTGTACTTTTTATACTGGCGGACGGCAAAATGCTCCGGATTGCGCTTCTCCAGGCGGTCAAACATCATATCCACAGCGTTTTTAAAATTTTCATCATCTTCCCGGACTTCGGAAGCGTTCAGCATCTCCAGCAGGGTATTTAAGTTTTTCTCATCCTCCGGGGCTTCATACCAGATATACGCGATCAGCGCCTGGTAATAAAGCGCTTCCGCTTTTGCCCAGAAATCCTCCCCGCCTTTGCTGTCCTCCCCCTTTGTATTTTCCATGATGCAGTTGACCAGCTTCAGTATGTCATTCTCGCAGCGGATATAGCGGAACGGGTTGTATTTCATGGATTCCTTAAAATTGATGGTATTGAGGATTTTTATCTCATATCCGCCCTCTTGCAGCATTTTCCCGCACTCCAGAACAACGGTGCCTTTATCGTCTGTGCCGTCAAGACAAAAAAAGTGTGAACATGAAATTTAATAATTTCCACTCTGAATATCCCGTACAATCATGCGTTTTAGCTTATCCTGCAAGGTTTCTCTGCTTGTTTCGCTAAAGTGGCACGTCACAAAGTAGGTCGTTCTGCCTATGGTCTTTACAAAGTGCGGTCGGCGTTCCTGTGCCTGTTGGTTCTCATTATTTTTTGGCATATACATAAATCTCCTTTACATGAAAAGAGGGCATACAGAGTAATCTCCATACGCCCGCTGTTGTTAGTGGCTGTCTGTTCCCTTATCCGCATGAAATTGACATTGCGGTTTCCGGCATATATACTTGTTGCTTACTGTCAAATAAAGGTAAACAGGGCAGAAAAAATGTTGTATCAATGCAACGGATAAGAGAGGTAATAAGCATGGGAAAAATGATAGTGCTGACGTTTTCGGACAGTGAGGAAACAATCTTTAAGAGGGCGGTTTCCCTCTTAGCAGACGAATTACAGATTGAAGCGGAACAACAACCTGTTTCCTTGCCTGTATTGTCCTTTCAAGGTGGAAATACTGCAACATCAGCGCAGGGTGTTGCGGGATAGGAGAGATGTGCGCCTTACTCGGATTGGGCCGGATTGTAAAAACCCGACTTATCTGAAAACGGTGTTAGGTAGGCGTTGGGTACAAGTTCAGTGCTGACGCTACAGAAAACGGTACTTTGTAGAACGTTCTTTTTCTAACTTTGGGCAAAAAATATGCACCATGCTAATCTTCACATGGTGCATACTCCCGTAACAATTTACGCACAACAAAATTATTTACTACGCAAAAGACCTCTGTTGATTGCGCCGTACAAGTCTGTTCCATTTTGCTCCTTATTCCCTGTCAGAAGCTTTTCCAATTTTTCCAGAAAAGATACATAAAACTGCCTTTCCTTTACAAGTGCCTGTTGTTCTTCAATACTTATAACCCGATTAGGTTCTAGAGGATGGTCAAAATCATATAAAGCTTTTTGAGTAGCCCGCATTGCAGACTCCACGGAATTACCCAAAATGTCCGTACTATTCGACAACCCGTAATAATGGGCTATAATTTGCTGTATGTGCATATCTGTTATATGAGTCCGTCCATTCTTAGTTTCACCCAATCCGTTTACTCCAACTTCTTTCACTGTCTCCATCCAAGCATCTTTTACAGATTGTGGAGCATTCGGTCCAGCACTCTGTAGCACACGTTCCTCAAAATCCGTTGCCGCTTCATCTCGAAGCCGTTCTTCATTCTTTTCGGTTACATATTGTGCAAATGTAGGAGTCCCGTTACTTTTCTGCATATTTTCGTATGATATGATATTCTGCCGATAATTAGAATTAACCTGCATATACGCTACCCCCATACAGCTTAATGTATATAAAAAGTAATATTCATTGTATTCCACGGTGAATTTGCAGATTTGGAACTAGCCTTAAATGTTCCGGCTTCAAAACCATAGCTGTTCTCATATCTCCAAACGCAAGCCCATCCATCGATTATACGATCATTATCAAGGTCTATCGCTTTTTTAGATTTCAAGGTCATATTAGTGCTGTTAAGAGTGGCTGAGCGTGTTTTTGCATACCCGATCTCAATCGTTTCAACTTCCAACCAAGTCCCGCCGTGATCCAATGTTGTACCAACCTGCGCAAATGACCCCGAACGTTGAATAACTTCTGTTCCACCTTTTTCAGAAGATACGGAATACACATAAAACTGTGTCAATGCAGGAGCCGCATCACGCGGTTGTATTTCCGCAGCACTTACAGGAATAACATTAGCAACCAACAACGTACTAACCAACATAACACTTAATAACTTTTTGAATTTTTTCATTTTTCACTCATCCTTTCTATAGTTAAAATATCTAATCAGCCTCGCATATCAATATGTTGTGTTATCTTTCTTGTTTTATATAAATCTGATTACCCCCTTTCACACACTTTCCACAAATATAGATATGCGTAACTGAATGATTTACTTTGTAATTATCCACTATCTCACTTTATACTCATATTATTTATCGGTCAGAAAATGAATATTTTAATATATTTCCATCCAAGATTCACTTTATAATGACATATCATGCGCCTTTGACCTCTCCTTTCTCTGCTCTGTCGGCGGTATTGCCTGCTCTACACAACGCTTGACGGTTTCAGCTTCAGCAACTTCATCTTTCAGCTTGCGCATTTCCCGATAAAGGCGGTCTTTCTGTGCGGTTAGGTCTGCAACCTCAGCTTTCCACGCTTTCGGTCTTAGCTTGGTGTCGCTCCCTAAATGCTCTTTCAGATACCTTTCCGCTCGGTCATACAGTGCAAGTTCGGTGCGGTAGCGTTCCGCATAATCCTCCTGCTTTTTCGGCTTGGTCTGTTTGTATGCCTTGTGGTAATCCCGATACTGGAGATAGTTTTCCGCTTGGTCTATCAGTTCTTTTCGCTCATGGAGTAGCTTTTCTGTCTGCTTTATCTCGCTGTTGGTATTCCAGTACCGTTTTTTCATTTTCGATAGCGTTTCCTGCAACTCGGACAGGGTGGAAATGTTATTGACCTGTAAGAAGCTGACCGCCTTTGCAAAGGTTTTCAAATCCCGTATTTTCCCGTAACGGCTGTCTGGCTGTCCTGCCTGTTGCATGGCGGTATTCAGCAGTTCAAGGAGTGTGGGCGGCTGTGGGGAATGGATAGGAACGGAATGGAATGGATTGATGGATTGGCTGTCTTTTTCTGCCGACTTTTCCTTTACCCATTTTTCCAGTCCGGCAATCCGGCGTTTGACTTCTTTCAACAGCCTGTTCTGTTCCCTTATCTGACGGTTTTTCTCGCCTTTCTCGGTCACAATGCCCTTGCGCTCCATTTGGGTAGCGGCTACGCCCATGTGTACGGTCGGTATCTGTTCTATGCCCTGTCGCTCGTAGGAACGGTGGTCTATCCTCTGCGGGATATTCTGCTCCGCAAGGTACTTGTTCGTAACGTCTGCCCATGCCCGCCGCCACACTTCGGCTTTGCCTTTGTCATTCCAGTCCATAAGGTCAATCTTTCTTACTTTGTAATTCCCGCTTTTTAGTTTTATCCGCTGACCGTTTTTGTCTAAGATGTATTCCTTTTTTGATTTCGCGCCCCATTCGCCGGACTGTTCCAGTGGTCGCATGGTTAGCATGATGTGGGCGTGCGGGTTTCCGTTGTTCTTGTCATGGATAGCTATGTCCGCACACATTCCGGCAGACACAAAGTTGTCCTGCACATACTCACGCACAAGCCGTATCTGCTGTTCCCTGTCAAGCTCTCTTGGGAGTGCGGCTTCAATCTCCCTTGCAAGCTGTGAGTTCTTTGCTTTCTCGATTTTCTCAACGGAGTTCCAAAGGGTGGAACGGTCTGCAAATTCGGGCGGGGCGTGGGGCGGCAGTAGTATCTCTGTATGCACAATGCCCTTTTTCCTCGTATAGTCATGGGTAATCCCGTCATACTCGTTTGTGATTTTTTCCCCGCTTCGGTAAGCGGCTGAACCAACCGCTGACAGTTGGCTTTCCGCCCCTCGGCTGAATATATTGATAGTGCAATGGTAAATCGCCACGCTTTCAGCCTCCTTTCGGGTGGCACATTTTAAACTTTGTGGACAGGCACGCCCCGCACTTTGGGGTGTGCCTGTACGCAAAGTACACTAAGGGGTAGGGCGGTACGCCCGTAGGGGAATAGTCGTTTCCCCTGTTGGCTGTCGCAAGACAGACAATGCCCTCTGCAAGAGCCCTCGGAGAGCGCACGCACCGGAACGGTGTATAAGTGCGCCCTTGTCTGAAACAAGGGAGATTTAATTCTCCCCCTTTGGCTTTTGCGTCCGGCGTAAAAATTCCTGCGCCTGTGGTGTCTGCAAAGCGGTTTCAAGCAAGCCTTTTATCTGCTCGTTTGTGTACTGTTCCGGCTGTTCCAACAGGCTTTCCAGTATCGCCCCACGCTCTACAAGGCGGTGCGTCCTTATCTTGCGTTCCTCGCTCTTTTTCTGGTTGAGCAGTTTTTTCTTCCTGTTCTGCAACTGCCGTATTTCTTCCTCTGCTTTTGCAATCTGCTCGTTGATGTTCCCCATGCGTTCCCTCCTTTCTGTGCTGTGGCTGTTTGTAGGATATTTGTGTAAAAGAAAAAGACATCTTCTAGTTTGAAAATGTCTTTTTCAGATACGCAACTATTCAATTTTTGGTGGTTAGATTTTATTCACTTCCGACATAAGCCGTATGCCGTCATGCAATCCTAATTTGTAAGCAACCTTTCCGTATGCCGCCCCGTTTGCATTTATGGCAGTAAATACTTTATCAACAATACGTTTTTGCTTCCTATCCAGTCCGGCTTTTTCCAGTTCACTATATGCCATGTTCTGCTCTTTCAGCGTGGCGCGGTAATAGCTGTCTATTTTTGCGGCTCTGTCTAAGGCTTTAATCGTCCTTATCCTTGCAAGTAATTCTAACAAACTCTTTGTATTTGTTTTTCTCATGTTTGTACTCCCTTTGCAAAATCCTGTTAAAGTTCCACAAGCAAATTGTCAACTCCCGTCTTTTCAGCAAAATAAAATCGTTTGTCTAAAAGTTCTTTTCGCTTTTCTTCCGGCAGACATTTTAGTATGTCGTCATAATCCATATCCGCCATAGGTGTGTCTGATGACAGATTGATAAGCTGTGTATGTAACCATTCGTCCCAAAGGTCATCAAACAGACTTTTGCTGTTATAATAGCTGTCCATAGTATCAAAGCCAAAAGGGAACTTAAAATATTGCAATTTAACAAAACCGTATTTACCGGCATTAAGGATAATTAACCCCTCATTGTCGAACAGTTCAGAAAATGTGTCTGCGACCTTTTGACAGTTTATTATTTCCTCGTCTGTAATATATGTTTTGGCTTTATCCATAGTTCCTCCCATAATCTTCTACCTTGCGGCACTCGACTTCAAATATATTTCCGTCTTGAAGCAAAACTGTGAATATGCCTTTTTTATCATTTGTTTCAATGTCCCTTATTCCTATCTCATCTGCGTCGTTCAGTAAATCAAAAACTTTATCTTTGAGGTAATCAAGTTTTTTGTTCCTCGTTTTCATTCTTCTCCTTTCTTTGAAAACATATGTTTCTATTACTAGTATTATAATACTTGTTGCAGATTACAAAAACACTATAACAAGTTTAAAATAGAATTGCAAGAAAAACAGATTTTAATTTATCGACAGGAGATGACAAAAATGGACAAACTGGATAAAGAATATGGACAGTTAAAAATACGTTTGTCTGAACTGATAAAGGACAGAGGACTTAACAGAAATCAAGTGTCTATCAAGGCGGCAATGAACTGGAAACAAGTAGATAGATATTGTGACAACGATATTTCCCGCCTTGACATATTTGTTTTATGCAAACTATGTACAGCTTTAGAGTGTAATATCCAAGACTTATTATTATTTATTCCTGCTGATAATAAGCCGGACGGATAGGGCATTTACACGCCCAAGAAAAAACGTATGTTTCTGCATTTAGTGTTCTAATACTTGTTTAGGATTACCAAGACTCTACAACAAATATAGAATTAAATTGTTTAAAACCTACAAGAATACTAATTGCAGAGGTGGAAAAGTGGAAGATAATTATGGTCACATGGAAATCCGGCTGAATGAATTGCTAAAGGAAAAAGGGTTGAGTAAAAATAAGCTGTCGCACAAGGCAGAAATGAACTGGAAACAGATTGATAATTACTGTACCAACAGCATTACTCGCTTAGATGTATTTGTTTTATGCAAACTCTGTACTGTCTTGGAGTGTGGCATAGAAGATTTGCTTGTTTTCTATCCACCCGAAAAGCAGTAAATTTTATTTATCAAATCCATTCAGCAGATTCAAAGTCTGGGATTCTGTTATGTTTTTTAACTGCATTCCCAGACTTTCATTCTGCATTATCCCCGCTTTTTTCTGAATTTCGATTATCGCAATTCAAGAGTTTCGATTTTCGCAATTCAAGAATTTCGATTTTCGCAATCTAATAATACTGATATTATTCAGACTGATTATAGTCATACTTATCATATCAATCAATCCTTTCCCTTCCTTTCCTTCCCCTCCCTAGTCGGTGTCGGTGGCAAAGTTCTTGACGTAGATAATGTTTGGTTTTCCCATTCCCTGTCTTACGCTCTCGATTAGTCCTATTCCTTTTGCGCTGTCAAGTTCCGCAAGCAGTCTGACCGCCTTGCCGCTTGCACAACGGAAACGCCCCTGTATCTCGCCAATCGTGAAGTAGAGGTATATGCGCCCCTGTTCATCAATCCACCCGTTTTTCAGTGACAGTTCCATGCGGTCAATCAGCATACCATAGAGCAGTTTTGCGTCTGTGGAAAGCGTCTGAAAGCGGCTGTCGGTAAACAGCAGCTTCGGTATGCGGTAAAAGGCGTGCTGTTCGCCCTGTTTCCCGTAGAAGTAATCAAACGGCATTTTCCCTTTCTCCTTTCCCTGTTTGAGTAGCGTTTTCCTGCCGTTCCCATGTGCGGGTAAAGAAGAATACCCTTTTGCGGTTCGGCTCTGCGTTTCCCCTGTTGGGATAGCAGATTTAAAGGCTGAAACGCCCGTATCGGCACAACCTTACCCCGTACCATGCAGACGCTTTGTAGCCTGTGCTTTCTGTTCCTCGGTCAAGGTCACTGTGCGCTCTTTGGTTCGTATGCTGACAAAGTTCCTCGGCATGGCGTAGGTCTTTCCGGCGGCGGTCTGCGCTATGCACTGGAAGTCCTGCGGGTTCTTTTCCACAAGTTTATCCATTTTCCTTATCCACGCCGGATAGGACGTGTAGAGGGTGGCGGTGGTTTCATCAGCGCAAAAGCTGATATGCACTTCCTGTTCGCATTTTAACAGTTTCATGGTCTTGGTGTCCTCCTTTCCTGTGGGTTCTGTGCTTCGTTTTCCCTGTTCGGTTAGGAAAAACGAAAAGACCGCAACAAACGCCGCAGTCTTTCCCACTCAATGATATTCTGTTGTCTAAATCGCTTCTCGGAGTGCGGCTTCTGCCTTTAATCTTGCCCTGCGCTCCTTGTCATACTGTTTCTTGCGTTCTTTCCTTGCCTTTTCCTTTTCCTGCTCGATTTTTTCCCAATCGACAGGCTCGCTTACATTTGGCAGTCCGATTTTGCCGATAAAGTTGAAATGTATCTCAATTTCCTGTGTCCTGTGGCTTCTTTTTTCCCCGTACACTGGCTCATGTATTAGCACTCTGTCTATAAATTCGTTCAGCATGGGGGTTGTGATTTCGTCAAACTCACTGTATTTCTTCACAAGCCGCATGAATTTGTCTGTCCTTATCTCGTTTTCCTTGCCCTGTGCTATGATGTTGTCAAGTTCTTCCGTCCTCGCTTCAAGGGTGCTTAATTCGCTGTCATAGTCCGCAAGAAGCCTTGTAAAGTGCCTGTCGGGTATCTTCCCCGTTGCGTTGCCCTCGTACAGTTTCTTGATGAGGTCGTTAAGTTCGTCAATCCGTTTTGCGGCGGTGCGTTTCTCATTCCGGCTGTCTGTTATGATGCGCTCGCTTTCCTTGTCGTCCATTTCACGCACTGTATTGAGAAATTCTTCCTCATGCTCCAGCGCAAAGCCGCATACCTCACGAATGGAAACAGCGATAAGGCTCTCAACTGCCGACACTTTCACGCTGTGGGCGGTGCATTGCCTGTGTATGTTGCGGTAGTTGCCGCAGGTATAAAGATTGTCGCTGTCGTAGATTTTTCCGTTCGCCCTGTGCTGTGACTGTGGGCTTCGGTAGTACATTCTGTGTCCGCAGTCGGCGCAGTAAAGCAGTCCTGTTAGACGGTTCGTATATGTGCCGTTTGGCACTTCCTTACGGATTGTCTTTCTCGCTTTCTGTGCGGTATTCCATGTTTCCTCGTCAATGATTGCTTCGTGGGTGTTGGGGAATATCATCAGTTCTTCGGGTTTCGCCTTACGCCTTTTCTTGGTCTTAAAACTTTCAAGGACGGTCTTTCCCAAAACAGTGTGCCCCATGTATTCCTGCTTTTCCAGTATGTAGCATACGGCGGTGTTAGACCATGTGTAAGGACTTGTAAAACTTTTGCTATGGTTGTTTTCGGGGCAATGCTCGGCGGCATAGGCTGACGGGATAAGGACACGCTCGTCTGTCAACTGCCTTGCAATCGCTGACACACCCACGCCCTCAATCACAAGCCGGTATATCCGGCGCACTACCTCGGCGGGTTCGGGGTCAATGATTAGGTGCTGCTTATCCTGCGGGTCACGCAGATAACCATAGGGAACGCTTGGGGAAACACGTTTCCCCTCCTGCATTTTGGCTTTGAAGATTGCCCGTATCTTTTGGCTTGTGTCCTTTGCGTACCATTCGTTCATAATGTTTAGGAACGGCGTAAAATCGTTGTCGCCCATTGTTTCGCTGTCTACGCCGTTGTTTACCGCTATGAAGCGCACACCCTTTTCGGGGAACATGATGTCTGTGTAAAAGCCGACTTTTAAGTAATTCCTGCCTAGCCTGCTCATGTCCTTTACAATCACTGTGCTTACATTGCCCGCTTCAACCTCGGCTATCAGTTTTTGAAAACCCTCACGCTCAAAAGTAGTGCCGGATATGCCGTCATCAGTAAAATGCCGGATATTGGAAAAACCCTGTCTTTTTGCGTATTCCTCTAAATACTGTTTTTGGTTTATGATACTGTTGCTTTCGCCCTGTTGTTCATCATCTCGTGACAGTCTTTCGTAGAGGGCGGTAATCTTTGCGCTGTTCGTCATTGTAAATTCCTCCATTTCTCGCTATAATAAAGCTGATTTCAGCTTGGGGAAAAGGTGGTCTTTTCAAAAACTCACACTTTTTCCGTCCTCTTTAAATATACCCCTTTGGGTCCGTGACAACATAACTTGCGTTCATCTGCATTAAATTGGGCTTAACGTGGAAGCGTGTCTTGCCGGAGCCGGAACCGCCGATAATCAGCACGTTCTTGTTGATGTTGTATTTTGGTATCTTATTCCTCCCAAGCATGATCCGCTCCGTCTGAGTCAGGAGGATATTGCTGTCAAACTTCGGGTCAATAAAAGGCTTGATGTCCTCCTGCGTCCCCCACCTTGCAGAACCATACTCCACGCCATGACGGTATTTTTTTGCGTTTTTCCCCTTAAAGTACACCACCGCCCGGACTGCCGCCGCGCCTGCAATGCCTATGAGCAGGTCGTGGGGATGGAAACTCGGAAAAGGATTTGCGGTAATCGTCGCCCCCAGGCCGGATACTGCCGCCATAGCCTTTGTTACCGCGTCCGTGCCCGCACTGAGCCGGTAGCCCTCCGTGATCTTCGAGAAAAACCAGAACATCATTACATAGGGCAGGTTTGGGACAAGGTATTTTTTTATGTCAATATTGCCTTTCAATGCTCAATCCCTCCTTTCCCGCGGTGTTTCTCCCTGTCCACGGACTGCCCCATAACAAGCTGTTTAAAATGGGAAAGCTGCTTTTTAATAGAAGGCTTTCCCTTCTCCCGGTTCAGTGTTTTCGCGGTATATTCCGCAAAGGCGGCATTTAAAGCGTCCGCATCACGGGCCTTGAAAAATACAAGATACCTTCCCTGTGCCGGGTCTTTTTTCAGCGCAAAATCCACGCCGTACTTTCTTGCAACCCGCTCAAAGGATTTGATATTCTTATCCGTGATCTCGATATTCTGTACGCCGTCCCCCTGCCCTACAAGGCTTTTTACACTCTGTTTCCCATGATGCGGCTCGTTTGCCTGCCTCTGGTACTGGCGTATCGCCCATTTCAAAAGGTCTGCCGTCAGCTTCCCTCCGTTCTTTCCCATCCGGATTACAAGCGCGACAGACTTATCCCTGACTTCATCCTGCATCCGACAACCTCCCTTCCTCTAATTTTCTGTCAGCTTCCCATGCACCACATAGCGGGCATTTTCAAAAGAATAGGCACAGGTGGAGAGCGTCACGATATGGTCGCCCTCCCCCACCTGCACATCCGAGGAAAAATCCGATCTCCCCTTTATGCGCACAAGCCATGCGGCAAAATCCTCTTTGGAAGCAAAGCGCAGGGTATAAGCATCCGAATCCACCGCCGCCGTATACCCCGCAAACAGTTCCAGCCGGTAGTCTTTTTCTTCCGTAACCAGATATACCACCGGATGGGCCTCATAATATTCCTGCCCTGCATAAAAGACCAGGCTGGCAAACATCTTCCCGCTTGCCATGTGGTGCCCGTAGATCAGGGTATTCTCATCCGACAAATCCATCCGGTTTTCGCAGTCCATAAACAGACAGCCGTTCCGGTTTTCGCTCCCGTCCGCCAGATGGAACAGGTAATAGGAATTGTCCTGCCCCTGCACCAGCGGGTAGCTGACAGCCGTATCCGGGCAGTAAAGCCAGCCCACAAGGTCAGGGCTGGCTTCCTTCAAAGCAGCAAAATCAATATCGAGGATACGCGGCGCATCCTCCTGTAACCCTCCGCCCGGCGACGGTGTTTCCGGCACAGCAGCCTCCCCCGGTTCTTTTTTGCAGGGTGCCACATACTGCGCCATCTTCCCGTATGTCCTTTCACTCTCCGCATCCTGCCTGCATGTGTCATAAACCCGCAGGCCAAAAAAGGCGGCTGCACCGATACATGCCACCGCCAGTAATGCCGGGAAGAACACCGCAAGCGCCTTACGCATCTTCATCATCTTTCTTCCGGGCTTTATAGATTGCATAGCCGGCAGACGCGCCTCCGGCAAGGAGCGCAAGGACGGCGATCACCGCCCACAGGCCGATATTGGAATCATCACCGGTCTTTGGTGCATTTGCAGACAGGGAAGTCCCCCCTGCTTTTGCGGACGTATTCCCGGCAGCGCCTGTCTTTTCCGCACTGTCCCCGGATGAATCTTTCTTCGATGTGTTCTCCCCGGCAGCGTTTCCTCCTGCGGCTTCATTTTTATTGGAATTATCCACGTTCACTATCACACTGTCTGAATTTTCCGGGAGATTGTCTATCAGGTCTTTTATGTTTTCTAACAGGGTATCCGGCTTTTCCACATAAGTCCTCACACGGTTGCTTGTGAGCGTCACATCATTTCCCGAAACGCTGGCAACATTCTGGATGCAGCCCCCTTCCGCTTCTTTCAGAACCTGCACCAGGAAAGTGACTGTCCGGGACTGCCCGCCCGCAAGCGTGACCGTCCATGTGACAGTCCCATTCTCACAGGAGCCATCATTTCCCGCAGACACAAAGCTGCATCCTTCCGGCACTTCATCCGTAACTTTAAAAATCCTTTCTTCTACCGCTGTATTTTTTACGGTGATCTGGTATTGCAGTTTGATTCCGCTCCCTACCGTCTCCCCGTTCAAATCTTTTTTCCCGTTTTCACTCTTTACGGATTTTAACAGTTCCTCCAGCACATAATTGATGACCTGGTTGGTGCCTGCCGTTTTGGACTGCCCTGTTTTCCTGTCGCTGACTGTGACGGCGGCACTGTTGGCAAAGGCTTTGCCGGACAGATCTGCGCCGGCTTTCACACGGACAGTCACAAAGCCTTCCGTGTCCGGTTCCACATCAAAGCACCAGCGCACGTTATCACCCTTGACAACGCTGTATACCCTGCCGTCATTGGAAGCGTCCACAAAAAACACACCTGCGGGGAGAATATCATTGACCTCCACGGTACGGACTGTATAGCCGTCATTCTTATAGGTGATCCTGTAGGTCACAATATCCCCGGCAGCTACGTTCTCACCGTTTATGTCCCTGCCGTCCGCATCCAGCACATACTTCGCAGGCACATAATTTCTGGTATGCTGATCTTTTTTATCACCGTTCTCCGCTTCTGTGCCGATATGTGCCTCATCCATATCCACATAAGCCTGATTCTCCACCGTCTTTCCAGTCGCGGATTCCAGGACTTTCACTTCCACAGATACCATCCCTTCCTCATGCGCCCCGGTTTCCATTGACCACCTGACCGTATGGGTTCCCTCATCATACACACCGCCGTCACTTACAGAAACAAAGCCCACATCTTCCGGCAGGCTGTCCGTGATCACCGCTGTCTTTCCATAATCCGAAGGGTTCTTATAGGAAATGGTATAAATGATGTTCTCCCCGGCCTGCACCGGATAAGTGTTAATGGACGGCTCCCCAAGTTTGGAAAACACATCTTTTTCAGGTGTCGGGATAACCGGCGTCTCCACCTCATTTGTCTCTTTCCGGGCAAAATCAACCGACACAACGGCACGGTTTTTCAGGATGGTGTCCTCCGCTTCTTTCCGTATCTTAACCTTTACCGATACAGTTTCCTGTGTATTCTCTTTTACTGCCACTTTCCATGTAACTGTATGGCTGCCCGTCTCATAGCTTCCCTCATGGTCTGCCGCGATAAATTCCACATTTTCCGGCAGTGCATCCGTAATGGTAAACTCACGCGCATCATCAGCAGGATTCTGGAATGTGATCCGGTACTCCAGAATGTCCCCGGCCTGCTTTACGGTCTGTATGCTGCCTCCTTCACTGTCCGCCCCTATATCGTGGCCGTCCACGCATAAGACCGCCTTGAAAGGCTGATCCAGAACATAAACCGGCGTTGTATCATCCAGCATGGAATCAGAGGAAATGGAAACCTTCTGCGTCCAGTCCACAAAAATCTCCGCCTGATTGTATATTTTGGTATATTCCGTGTCAAAAGACGGTACATATGCGTCAAAGGAGACTGTCTTTTCCTCTCCCGCCGCCAGTGCCATCTTCCAGGTGATTTTCTTTCCGTCCACCGTGCCGCCGTCTGATACTGTCCCCTCCACAAGGGAAACCTCCGCAGGGATTTCATCTGTTACGGTAAATGCCTTTTCTTCCTCTGCCGGGTTCCTGAAAGAAATGGTATAGGTAACTGTTTCCTCCCCGTTTATCACTTTGTTTGTAATATCCGCCCCTTCCGTATTCCACACGGATTTTACCGGGTCTTCCAGAACAGGGGAGCTTGTCACATCAGACAGGGGCACATCCTTTTCCGAACTGTCCGGGATCGCCTTAAAGCACACTGTCCCTGTATTTTTCAGGACTTCCCCCTGCGCCGCAGCTTCCACCTTGCAGTGAAAGGACACTTCCCCCCTGCCGTAAGTGACCACTGTGCCCTTCCATGCCACCGTATGGCTTTCCGCATCATACACGCCGCCGCTGCCGATGGAATTTGTAATTACCTCCATCCCCACAGGCACCCTGTCCGTAATCTCCACTTCCCGCGCTGTTCCGGTCGGGTTTTCAAAACTGATGGTGTATGCCACCACATCGCCGTCCTTAATCACAGCCCTGTCGATTGCCTGTCCGTCATTGTAATTGTGCAGGCAGGCGCTGTCCTCTATCGCTACTTCCTTATCCATAGAGGGCTTCACATAGGACACGATAATCTTATGGTTCTGTGTCACATCGCTGAATGTGTAGGAAGAAGGGTACCCTGTAATATCCACTTTTTTTCCGTCCACTGTAACGGTATCCAGAAGATACCCCTCGTCCGGCTCATAACGGACAGTGCGGTCATGGTGGAATTTCACGCGGTCATCCACCTTGATATCTTCCTCCCCCTTTACGGTCTCATTCCCGTCCGCGTCATAAATGCCGATCCTGCCGTTTACGACCTGCGCCTCCACCGTCCTGTAAGGGGAAGCCGCCTTTACCTCGTTGCTCTCCACCGACATGCTGTTGAAATATACCTTGCAGCTATTGTAAAAATAATCGGCCTCTGCTGTCCCGTTCACGGCAGTGTTGACAACAAGCGTATACGTCTCCCCCTGGTAGGCCATAGAATTGGCCAGATAGGATGATGAAAAGGCGTATTCCACCTTATGGCTGTCTTTGTCATAGGAAACCGTACCGGCGTTCAGCCTGTTCCCCGCTGCATCCTCCAGCCATGCGGACACATAATCGACCTCTGCCGGAAGTTTATCAACAAACCGCAGCGCCGAATATCTGCTGACCGTCTCCACGCCCAGCGTATGCACCTTCTGGCTGATACGGTAGGTGATCTGCTGTCCTTCCTCTGTTTCCTCCAGAAATGTCACCCCGTTTTCTGTTTTACAGGGATTCTCCGGCCTGGGGATTGCTATGGATGCGGAACTCGGAGAAATCCAGTACCCCGTATGGGTGTTGCACCCAAGATAAAAAGTGTTGCCTGTCGCATACAGCGGTATGGAAACACTGTTTTTATAAAAAGTGGAGCCGCCCAGGTAATCCGTGAAGTTATTGTTGCTGCCCCGAAAAGACGGCACACCGCTGACCTTCGTAACGGCTACATTGGTGGAACTTGCCGTGTACCCGGTGGTAGTCCCGCTCAAAGGCGAAGCGTATTCACCGGTATTCAGGCTGTTGAACGTCATAAAGGAATTTCCGTCAAAGCGTATCGTCTCCTGTGTATCCACATAGAAATAGTCTACTTTGACCTGCGCCCTCGATGCGCTCTCATTGCCTATGAACCACCACCCGTTATAAAAACTGGTTTCACAATAATAAAGCGCCGAGAGGGAGCCGAGTTCTGTAAACGTCACCCTCGCCCCCACTGCCTTATCGTTGTATGTGCCGATATTTGCATAGGTGATCTGCACCACGCTTGAATTGCTCAGGTTCGTGAAACGGGCGGTGCTTGCCCCTGTGTCCGCGCCGCCGTAAGAGGCTTTCCCCCAGGAAGCCCCTGATACACTGTAACTTGACGTGGTATTCTGCCGCCTGATCTTCAGGCCGTTGCCCTCCGTAAACTGCCCCAGGTCAATCTTTGAGATTTCCAGCGTCCTGGGGACAGAGGGGGATGTATCGGGGTAATAAACTTCGATCTCCTCCTGCAGGAGCGTCACATAAAACTGCTTCTTCATGGTGGAGTCCGTCCCTTCCGCACGGTAGGTCACTTCATAGGTGATGCGGTCTTTTAAGGAACCATAAGCAATACATACTCCCTGCCGGCCATCCTCGATCAGCCTGATTTCTTCCGGTTCCCCGCTCACCCGGCTGACATCCTCCACAAGAACATCCACCTCGTCCCCGTCAGCTACAGCCTGTATGCCGAATACTTCCGGGTCGATAGACATACCTATGCTCCCGTATTCCACAAACATCTCTACGGGGGATTTCAGAGAATCCACCTCTGCCCCGTCCTCATACCAGACCACAACAGCGGGCGTTTCCGGTTCTGTCCCTGTTTCCCCTTCTGTACCGCCTTCCGGCGTTTCTTCCTGCCCGGAGCCAGTGCCGGAACCGGCATCATCCCACACCTCCGGCTCCGTTTCTGTTTCCTCAGTTTCCGCCACATCAGCGGCCGGTATATCCTCTGTCCCTTCCGTGCCCATCTCTGCCGCATAGACGGCCATTCCCCCAATACTGCCGGAGCCGATGAGCATTGCCGCTGCCACCGCCGCCGCGAGCAGGCGGGGCAGGAATTTACTCAGTTTCTTTTTTCGTGCCATAGTCCTCTCCTTTCCCGGATAAACAAAAGCCGGCATCCTCTCCGACACCGGCCCATTCTATACACTCTCCTTTTCCGGCACAGGCTGCTTCCGCAATTTCCCATGCCCTTTTATCCTGTCACACGGCCACGCCCCGATCCTGTCCGCCCCATTTTGTCAGCACCACGGTCTCCCCGTTTTTCAGGGTGTCCCACAGGCTGTAAACCTTGTCCGCCACATCATCCGGATCAGCGTAAGTTTCACTGCCGACCATCATAAACTCCCCCGGCCTTGCAAAAAGTTCCTGGAACTCCTTCTGCTGTCCGGGGGTAAGGGAATCGAAAAGACATCCTTCCTCCGGTATGCCGCACAAAAGGAAAGTGCCGTTTACAAACCCTTTCCCTCCCGGCATACAGCGGTTGGGGGCAAGCCCGCCCGTATCCTCCCGGCTGATCAGCAACACCCTCTGCGGCAGGAAACACCCCACCTGTACCGCGCCCCCTAACACTGCTTCCACAGCTTCCAGCGTGTTGTCCGGCAGTGCGGCAGGACGCGGGGCCTTCCCCGGCTCCACGATCAGAATGTCCATTTTTTGCTTCATGTTTCGTTGTCCTCCTTTAAATTTTTTTGTCTATGTGCAGCCTGTAAAGGGCTTCACAGCTATGAAAAAATAACCAGCGGAAAGAAAAAAGCCCAAAGGCTTAACCGCTTCCAAAACCTGCGGCCATATCGTGGCTCACAAGGCTTGCATAATACTGGCTGATGGTCACAGGCGCATTGAACAGCGCCGACAGGGTATAAGCCCGGATATTGCCTATCAGTGTTGTGTTCCTGTCAAGGCAGTCCATAACATACTGGATATGTCCGCTGTCCAGCTTCAAAAAGCGGCTCTTTACCACCTCCGTACTCATATCCCCCTGGTTGATGCGTATGCTTTTCCGGCTGCTGCAACAGGTTTCCGCCATCAGTTCCACAAAGCCGTCCAGACGCTCCCTGTCATATGGATGGTCATGCAAAAGATAATCATAATCAATGTTCTCTTTTATCAGTTCACGGTAAGCCTCCATCTGATCTATCCCATCCATCCCATGCCCCGCAGGAGAAACGTTATCCACAGGAAAAGCCCCGGCCTTTGCCGGATAGATGGATGGATCAGTATCACTAAAATCAGTATTATTTAAGTCAGTATTATTAGTTTGTGATTTCCGCATTTCTTGAATTGTGATTTTCACATCCCCTGATTTGTGATTTTCACAATTCTTGATTTGTGATTCCGGCTGCCCCGGTTTTGCCCTGCAAATGAAGTTTTTCACATATATGACATTGGGTTTCCCCAGGCCGCGCCGGACGCGCTCGATCAGCCCAACGCCCTTTGAACAGTCCAGTTCATTCAGGAGCTTGTTTGCCTTCTGCTCCGCGCATCCAAGCGTCTCCATCACATCGGCAATCGTGAAGATGATATACACACGCCCCTCCCCGTCAAGCCAGTTGTTCTTTACCGAAAGCCCCATGCGGTCAAGCAGAAGCCCATAAAGCACCTTTGCCTCTACCGATACCCCCTTAAAGAGCGGGTCTGTAAACAATATTTTCGGGATGCGGTAAAAGCTGTACTGTTCCGCTTCGTTCCCATAGTAATAATCCAGTTGTAACGGCATCGCTGCTGCCTCCTTTTCCTGCAATTTTGACAATAAAAAAAGCCCCGGCATGGTAATAGTCGCCGGGGCATGATCTGTCTGGTAAACGCAAAAAAGCCGCCCGGTAACTGCCATTAGTCAGTCGCCGGACGGCTTAATGCGTTTTAAGTATTCTGTGTTTTCCACGTTTCCAGGAGGGAGAAAATGACTTCCTCCATCTGCTTCGTGGTATAGGTCTGTGGGAAATACTGTTTCAGCCTGTCATTTTTAAGCGTCACCTGCACAGGTGCGGGCCTCTCTTCCGTCAGAATGGCATCCATCACATTCCTGTCAAGTTTCCCCTCCTGGCTGTACTTTTTCAGGCGTTTCGCCTGCTCCAGCGAAGGGACAGCCTGTAATTCCCCCATAATCTCCATAAGTTCCCCCTGCTGCTCCCGCGTCAGATAGGACAGTTCCACGGCAGGGTTAAAGGACAGCTTCTTATCGTCCACCATCTGGAGCAGTTCAGGGAGAAGTTCTGTCAAACGGATAAACCGATGGATGTTGCGGGCGCTGTCATTGGAATTTTCACTCAGCGCATCCACGCTGTACTTCTCGCCAAGTTGTCGAGAAGTGTCCTTTACGCCCTGATGCTTCAATGCGTCCAGCTTCATCTTATACGCCCATGCCTTTTCGCTGGGGAACAGGTTTTCCCGCTGGATGTTGCTGTCCACCATGAACAGTACCGCTTCATCATCATCCAGTTCCCGCACGATCACCGGCATCGTAGTTTTCCCTGCCAGTTCCGAAGCATGTCTGCGCCTGTGTCCGGCAATCAGTTCATAGCCGCCCTCCGCACGGGGCCTTGCAATGCCAGGGACAAGGACGCCATGTATCCTGATGCTTTCCACCGTGTCCTGCATGGTTTCATCATCCAGCACCTTAAATGGGTGGTCTTTAAAGGGAAACAGTTCTGTAAGCGGGATTTCCTGCACGTTCCCGCTGCCTCCTGCCTCCGCAGGATTCCCAGCGGAGAACAGGTCATCAAATTTCGTCACCTGGATATTTTTTGCGCTGCTTTTCATCCCATCATCACCTCTTTCGTCAGTGCGGCATAAGCGGCTGACACTTTACCGGCGGGGTCATGGAGATAGATGCTCTTGCCCTCCGCACTGGTTTCCGCCGCCCGCACGGAGAGGGGGATAATGCTGTCAAATATCCGCAGCTTCCCGTCATAGTTCATGTGCAGAAGCTCCACAATATCCCTTGCGTAGTTGGTACGCATATCCGCCATTGTGACCACTATCCCTGCTATGGAAAGGCGCGGGTTGATCTGCCGCCTGACTTTCGCAATCGTGCGGATAAGCTGCTCCAATCCTTTTATGGAAAGGTACTGCGCCTGCACCGGGATAATGACCTGATCCGCCGCCGCAAGCGCATTGATGGTCAGCATGCCAAGCGAAGGCATACAGTCCAGAATGACCGCATCGTATTCCTCACGCACCGTATTCAGGTACTGCCGCAGAATGGTCTCCCGGCTCATGGTGTTGACCAGGGTAACCTCCATGCCGGCCAGTTCAATGTTTGCCGGGAGCAGGTCAACACCCTCCGCATGGTGGAGAATCCCGCTTCCGGGCGGAAGCGGCTTGTCCGTGATTATCCCGCCCAGGATAGCCGAGAGCGTGGTTTCCATCTGGTCGGGCTGCTGATATCCCAGGCTGGCGGTCATGGAACCCTGCGAATCCACATCCACCAGAAGGACGCGCCTGCCCTCGCGGGCAAGGCCGATCCCGATGCTGATGGAACTGACTGTTTTTGCACAGCCCCCTTTTTGGTTACATAAACAGTAGATTGTTGCACTCATACTCACACCGCCTCTCTCACCCGGACAGTCAGGCCGTCCAGCCGTATATTTTTATGGCCTACCAGATAGTAGCCCTTTCCGTCATGCTCCACGCTTGTCCATACCCAATAAGGCACTTCCTGATAATCGTCTTTTATCAACGCCTCAATGCCGCTCCCACTGGTGTAATAATGACCGCCTTTTGTCTCATACCTTCCGCTCCGGTTCTTATGCAGGCGGCTTGTTTCTTTTACCGGGCGGGAAAGATATGCAATCCTGCCCGTCACGTCCGAAAGTTTCTCCATGATCTCCCTAAGTTCGGTCTGGAGAAAAAGCTGCTGCCCGTCCTCATAGTCGATATGCAGCCCGCTCAGATCATCGTAATCGTCATATGTAGACAGCCTCAGCAGGCTCCTGATACTTCCATTCAACTTTTGGGTTTCCTTTAATACCATGTTTAAATCTGCCATATTTATACCGCCTTTCCATCGCATATCCCGGCTTCTTCTTTCACAGCCGTAATCCCTTTCGGGTCAGACCATACCCGGCCTGTCCTCTCTACCACAAGTTTTCCATCCTGCAAGGTTACGGACACCCTATCGCCAACGGCAAACCCCATATCACGCAGCCACTTTCCCTGCATCATAATCATTGGAACCGTGAGGTCTTTCCCGTTTCCCCTTGCCCTGTAAACTGTCATTTCTCTTGATTTCATTCGTACCTCCTGTTAATATGATTCAATAAAAAATAGGACTAAATCAGCCGCGCAGACACGATACTTGTCCGCATGAAAAGCTAATTTAGTCCTACCTAAACTTAAAAATATTCAGTTATCACCCCTTTTTGGCACACGTTTTATAACACCAAACGGCTTGATGGTATATTAGTGTCAAGTTGCTTGATTTTCGGTTTTCTGGTTAAAAACAGGCCCGTCCTTATCCAATTTTGCTGTTTTCGCAGCAGTTTTTTCATAGGACTAAATCAGCGGAAGCCCTTGATTTTACTGGCTCCTTGCTAACTTGACACTATATTACCATACGCCCCCACCCTGGCATTCGGATACACATCCTCCCCCCGAAGCGGTCTGGCTCCTCTCCTTAAATAAGCTTTTACCTTCTCTCCATACAGATACGGATCGTTTCCCTTCACGATCCCCCATTCCATCATCAATGCGGCTGCCCCCGTCACAAAAGGCGCTGCGAAAGAAGTTCCCGTTACTCCCTGTGTTCCTCCATATCCATCGCTGATTACAATGCCGACCCCGGGCGCTACCAAATCCGGTTTTACGCTTTCGTTGGCGACCAGCCCTTCCATCCTGTTTTCCAGCAAATAACCCCGCCCTGAAAAATCCGCATAGGAATCGTAAACCGCATGATAAGCTCCTACCGTGATCACCCTTCTCGATGTAGATGGAATCGTAAACGTCACTTCTGGAGTAGGAGAAAAAAAACGTGTTCCGCTATTTAGTACCACGCTGCTTGGAAGATAAAAATAATAATTCCCGGTCACCACTTTCAAAGGCTCCAACAGAAATGTCCAAACTCCCGAATCTATATAATTTTGTTTTGGGATAAAATCGAAATATATTTCCTGATTGACAGAATATGGCGCTGGCTCGCCAATATAGATAAGAAGCTCTGTCTGCTCCATTGCCAGCCGTATCGTTCCTCTCCTTTGTGTTTCCACGATCTGCCGTTCTCCTCCCGGCGATATGAGAGTAATGCGGAAAATATCCGCGTATTCTTTCCAGAGCTGTACATTAACCGAACGCTCATAAGGCGCTACCGCCAGTTCTACCCTTACGGCATCTCTTGCTGCCCCCGCCGTATGGCCTCCGGCGGCTCCTTCATTGCCGCTCCCCACACTGATCACATTTTGCCCGATCTCCGAAACATTGTCTATAAACCGTTCCAGCAAAGATGTACCGTCATGAGAACCATAAGTATTTCCAAAACTCAAGTTGATTGCAACCGGCTTCGCCAGCTCCACCGACTTTTTTATCACATAATCCAAAGCCCTCATCAATTCCGTTGTCCGTGGAAAAGACTCCTGCCCCGGATTTCCCAGTTTTACAACAATCAGATCGGCCTGCGGGGCCACTCCCGCGTATTTCCCGCCGGACGACATTCCGTTTCCTGCCGCAATCTCGGCTACCGCAGTTCCATGGCCTGTCACATCCCGACTGGGAATCTGCCGGAAACGTTCTTCCCCTTCCGTCTGCAGCGCTTCATCGATCTGCTCCTGATGAAATTCCACGCCGATCCGATAGCCTTCCGGCGGCCGCATTCCGCTCCCCTCTTCGGGAGACAGGCTTTGATCCCACAAATATTTGATCCGGGTGCCTCCATCTTTATTTCTGAAATCCATTCGGGAATAGTCTATGCCGGAGTCCAGAATTGCCACCAGTGTTCCGGAACCGCTCAAATACGGCTCTCTTACCGTTACCGGAAGAATACAGGAAGCTTCTTTTCCCCGCTGCACGGAAAAATAAAGCCTTTTGGGCATCTCCACATATTCCACTTCTTCCAGTTCTATAAAAGACTCTATTAGATTCTGAGGTATCGTAACGATCGCATATCCCGCAATCAATTCTTCAATACCGATCACGGAGCCGTCCAGCCTCCTCAGATTTCCGTTATATTTTACGATCAGCTCCCATCGTTCCTCCTCCGCATCGTAACCCGTATCCAGATCCAGAGACTTTCCCCTTTCCTCCGCCGAAGAATCCAGGGCCAGATTCAACAAATTTTCCAATTTCTGTGAATTCATAAGATAACCTTTTATGCATATATTTTATTTATTATATGCATATTACTCTTTATAAAAACACTCCATCGCCCGAATCATATACTCCACGTCCTTTGCTCCCGCCGTCTCATAAGCCGAATGCATTGCCAGTTGGGGCAGACCGATATCCACAGTAGAAACCGGAACTTGTGCCGCAGACAAATTGCCCAGCGTGGAACCTCCGGCAATATCCGATCGATTCGCATATGTCTGCCATGGAACACCCGCCTTTTCGCAGATTTTTTTCATGATCGCCGCAGATACTGCGTCTGTGGTATACTTCTGGCTTCCGTGGTATTTAATGACGATTCCGCCATTTAGATATGGCCGGTTGGTCGGATCTGCTTTTTCCGGGTGATTGGGATGCACCGCATGGGCGTTATCCGCCGAAATCATAAAGCTTTCCGCCAGCAGCCTGTGATAGCCGTCTTCCGCCATCCCCACGGCGCCGCAGATTCTTTTCAGCGTATCCTGCAAAAAAGTAGACGCCGCTCCTTGTCTCGTCGTACTTCCCACCTCTTCATTATCGAATACAATCATCAGGTTGATATATCTTTCCGGCATGGCGTGGAGCATCGCCTGCAAAGATGCATAAACGCACTCCAGATCATCCATCCTGGGAGCGCATATAAATTCCCCGTTCGCCCCGAATATCCTTCCTTTTTCCCTGTTATACAAGAACAAATCCCCGCCCAGGATATCTTCGCTTTTTACTCCCGCCGCCCCAGCAATCAGCTCCCGGAACGAGCCTTCGTTCTCCGCTCCCCCATACAGTGGAAGCATATCTGTCTGTGCGTTATACTCCACTCCTTTATTCATATCCCGGCTCATATGGATCGCCACATTGGGAATTACAAACAAATCTTTGTCCACAGCAAGATTCTTTATAACAATGTCCTCTCCATCCGCGGCCACCACCCGTCCGGCAAGGGACAGGGGACGATCCAACCATGTAGAAAGTATCATTCCCCCGTATTTCTCTACATTGAGCTTCACATACTGTTCTTCTACTTTGATTTCCGGCTCTTCCTTTATTTTAAAGCAGGGAGAATCGCTGTGGGAGGCAATCATATGGAATCCTATCGGTTCCGTTTGCGGAATGCTGGCATCTGTGTCCCCCTTTCCTTCGGGAATAGAAAAAGCAATCAAAGACGAGCCGTTTCTTGTAAGATAATATTTTCCCCCGGAAGAAAGCTCCCATTTCCGGTTTTCCATCAATGGGACATATCCCGCCGTTTCCAGCTCTTTTTGCACATTTTCCACCACCTGATAGCAGCTCGGGCTCTTTTCAATAAACTCCAGCATTCGTTTTACCTGTTCCATCCATTATCCCTCCGTTACCAATCCCTTTTCCATTAAAAATACAGGGTCATAAGACAGTTTTGCCTTTCTGAGTCCTTCTTCTCCCGTATCCTCTTCCCTGTTGATATATTTATACCCGGAAGCCTCATGTTCCGCAAACTGCTGGTTGATCATCGGATAAGCGCCCTGTACGTCGGCAAATGCTTTTTCAATATGCACGACAAACATATCCTCCCCGCATGGCTCCCCAAGGGAAAAAGCGACCACTCTGCCGCCCGCCCGGATCAGCCCTCCCCGCAGTCCGAGCCTTTCCCTGCATTGCAAGGCGTTTAGAGTTACGCAGAACTCATTATGTTTTTCCCCTTTTTCCATACAGCCGTTTTGCTGGCGCCAAATCTCCGCCATGGCAATACATTCCTCCACATTTTCATCCGAAATTTCTTCATAAGACCAGTCTGGATAGTTTTCTTTAAAGCGATTGATATGATTCCTCTTCCCATGCAGTTTTTTCCCAGCCAGAGAGATCAGCCGTTCCGTTTCATAAACATAGTCTGCGGAATCCCTGTCATAGACTACCTGAAACCTGCCCGGGTAAAGCTTTTCCAGCTTTTCAAACTGCGCCGGCGACACAAGATGCATCTGAAAAGGCATTCCCTTTTCGTTGAAAAATTCCGTGAGAATGTCTACGGTCTTCTTCAAATCCCCCTTTCCCAAAGGACAGCTGACAGACAGTCCGTCCTCTTCCGAAAGAAAAACAAGCATGTCTTCCACCACCGCATAATGTATATCGTAAAAAGGAGCCCACAGAAAATTATTCGCATACGTAAATTCACAGTTTCTTACCGGTTCCATATCATAATAATGTTGTATAATCCCCTCATCTTCTATTCCTAGTTCCTTCCATTCAATTTCCATTGTATATCCTCTTTTCCTTTTTCTGTAACAGACCCTTGCCAATTCTGTTTTTATGTATTATGTCCATCTTTTTCTTTCCTTTGCAGCCTGAAAAAGTAAGTTTTATCCTCTCTTTATGCAATCTAGAAACCTGTCACCATATTTTTCATATTTAAACTCGCCGACTCCCGTTACCGTCAGCATTTCTTCTTTTGTTTCCGGTTTCACGATACACATATGTACCAGCGTTCTATCCGAAAAGACAATATAGGGCGGTACTTTTTCCTCCTTTGCGATTTCCGTACGGAGCATCCGCAGTTTTTCAAACAATTCTTCCTCCTGCCTGGTGAATTCATGCTCCTGGAAAGCCGCCCCTTTTCGCTTCTTCATCGTTTTCGTTTTAGCAGGATGCTCCTGCTCCTTCGCCATTTTCATCTCGATCCTTTCCTCTCCGGAAAGCACCGACGCTGCCTTCTCCGTCAGTTTTACGATGGCATATTCATCATTGGTCACATTCAAGTAACCATATAACTGCAAATGATTGATGATTTTCCGCAGTTTGTAGACCGGCGTCTTCGCCAATTCCCCGTAGTGGGGGTTCTGATCCATTCTGTAGTTGCGGATCTTTGCCGTATTCGCCCCATGCACCGTATCCACGATTACATTGGTTCCATACCTCTGCCCGCTGCTTTGCACACATCCCAGAAGGCTTTTCACGGACTCTGTCACATCCACTGTTTCAAACTGGCTCAAACAGTTCACACAGTTCCCGCAATAACCGCTTCCGTACTCTCCAAAATACCGCAGCATATAGTCCCGCAGACATTCATTGGTAAAGCAGTAAAAAGTCATCTTTCTGAGCCTGTCCCTGTCTCTCTCTTCCACGATTCTTTTCGTTATTTCATCCAGTTCCTGATTTTCTTTATTATTGTCGATAAAAAACTGGTTAGTGATCACGTCCTGGCCGGCATAAAAAAGAATGCATTCCGCCGCTTCTCCATCCCTTCCGGCCCGCCCGGCCTCCTGATAGTAACTTTCCATATTTTTCGGCATATTATAATGCACGACAAAACGAACATCGGATTTATCGATTCCCATGCCAAAAGCATTGGTGGCTACCATAATTTCCACCCGGCTGTATATAAAATCTTCCTGGCTGATTTTCCGTTCCCCATCGCTCATTCCCGCATGATATCTGGCGGCGGAAAATCCGTCGTTTCTTAGGCGCTCATAGATTTCATCCACATATTTCCTGGTAAGGCAATATACGATTCCGCTCTGCCCAGGATGCAGTTCCAGAAAATTCTTCATGGACGCATATTTATCTTTCGGCGACTGCACGGCAAAATAAAGGTTGGGGCGGTCGAACCCCGTCGTTACCACTTTCGGATCCTGTAGCAGCAGAAGATCGATGATATCATCCCGAACCTCCTTTGTAGCCGTTGCCGTAAACGCGCTGATCACCGGCCGCTTTGGCAGTCTTCCGATAAAATTCACAATTTTTAAGTAACTGGGACGAAAATCCTGTCCCCATTGGGAAACGCAGTGCGCTTCATCGACTACTAACATGGATATGTCCGTCTGCAATGCAAACTCCAAAAACAGATCGGTATCCAGTCTTTCCGGAGCTACATAAATGATCTTATATCTGCCCTGCTTCGCGAACTCCAATGCTTTCCGGTACTGCCCGGCAGTCAGGGAACTGTTGAAATATGCCGCATGTACCCCTGCCTGGTTTAAGCCTTCCACCTGGTCTTTCATCAAAGAGATCAGGGGGGAGATTACAAGAGTAATTCCTTCCATCATCAGGCCGGGAACCTGAAAACATATGGACTTTCCCGCTCCCGTAGGCATGATCCCGAACGTATCCTTTCCATTTAGTATGTTTTCAATCAGCTCCTCCTGCCCTTCGCGGAAGGAATCGTATCCAAAATATTGTTTCAGGACTTTTTTCGCCTGATTCCTGTTATTACTGTCCATCAAACCCTCTTCTCGCACCATTGATTCAATGCACACTTCCCGCAATGTGCCTTCCTCGCCGTACATACGCTTCTGCCATGATAAATCAACTGAAAATTGAGCCGGTTCCAATGCTCCCGGGGCAGCACCTTCATCAGTTCTTTTTCCACCTGTACCGGATTTTTCCCTTCCGCCCATCCGATCCTTTTGGAAATACGGAATACATGGGTATCCACCGTCACGCCCGGAACCCCGTAAGCATCGGCAAGAAACAACGTCGCCGTCTTCCTCCCCACACCGGGCAGTTCCACCAGTTCATCCATGCTTTTCGGCACTTTTTTATCATGTTCTTTCCATAATTTTTCACAACATTTTTTTATGTTTTTTGCCTTGACTTTGTATAGGCCGATGCTTTTTATGGCATTCTCCACCTCTTCCACCGATGCCAGCATCACGGCTTCCAAATCGGGAAACTTTTTCCACAGTCCCGGAAGAACCTCATCCACTTGTTTGTCCGTACTCTGTGCGCTCAGCATAATAGCTGTCAGGAGCTGCCAGTCTTCCTGGTGGAGAAAGCCCTCCTTTGTCGTTCCATATTCCTGATCCAGCTTGTCCAAAATCATTTTTGTTTTCTCTTTTGTCATGTTCCGGTTCCCGCCTTACAATATCGTTTCCATTCCGACTTTCTGCGGCTTTAATCCGCATTTTTCATAAAATTTCATTGCAGCTTCATTACAGCTCCATACGTTCAGCGTCACATTATAGCAGCCTTGCCCCTTTGCAAATTCCAGAATCTTTTCATACAATTCCTTCCCGATGTGACGCCCCCTGCATTCTTCATCCACGCACAGATCGTCAATATATAAGGTTTTGATATCTGTCATAATATTATCGTTGATATATTGCTGGAAAATGCAGAACGCATAGCCGAGTACTTTGCCCGTCTCGTCCACAGCAACAAAGACCGGCCGTCTTTCATCGTTTAGTATCTCTCTGAGCTGTTCGTCCGTGTATTTTCTGTTATGATCCCCCTGAAACAAGTCAGGACGCCCTTTATGGTGTACCAGGCATACCTGTACCAGAAGTTCATGTATTCTGCTAATATCCATTTCCTTTGCTTGTCTGATTTTCATTTTCCCTCGTTTCCGCGTCTTCTTTTGCGCATATACCCTCTTCTCTTCCATATACTTCCTGCTACAGTATAAATTATTTTACCGGCGGATGCAAGTACACTTCTCGGACTGCTGTGGAAATCCGTTTTTACAGCAGTTCGCAGCTTTGCCAATAAAGAATCAGGGCTGTCTGTAATATACCGCAGACATCCCTGATTCAACAGAAAATATATATAAGAAGTTTTGAAGCATCCACGCTATTAATAAAACTCATCCATCGGCTTTCCAAAAAACATATACAGCCCCAATGGTATTGTCAGCAAAGCTATCGTTGCATCTCCTTCCATCATCTTCACTACAGGTATTGTAGCAGCCATAAGCCCAATGCCTCCCAAGCGCCTTTTGATCAAATCCTGACGGCAAGATCTCCATTTCCTTTTCCACCTTTCCATATGCAGCATCCACTCCTTTATCGCTTTTTGCAAAAGTATTTTATTGACTTTTGCCAGTATAACAAAAAAGAAGCTCTTTTTTCACATTATGGTATATATCGCCTTTTTTCGGGTACCTTTTGCCCTAAAAACTACGTTTTCGTGGAGAATATCCCGCTTCCGGATTCCTCTATCCTTTCCATTTTCCGGCAGCTTCTTAAAACACAATTTCTTTTGCGTATAACGCCTTCTCCTCTAAAATCTTTTTAAAGTCCGCATCGTTGCGATACCCTTTGATATCATCCATATATTCCGTATAATCACAGACATATACATATATCTTTGATACATTTCTGCCATAAATGGCATAGGTATTCGCATAGGCACTGCTTCCATAAGGAAGCGGTTTCCCATCCCCATCCAGAACGACCGTAAACACACTGTTTTGCATCCGCTCTTCCTCACATTTTTCCTCCACTGTAATTTCAAATTTCGTTTTTACCACCCGATACAACCCGGCGCCCGTATCATTCGTTTCGTCCACTATCACAGCCTGTTCGCTTTCCTTATCCGCTTCTATATGGAAATCAAATGAAAAGGGTCCGTCATACCACCAATTCTCATACTGATTAGGATATTGGTATCTGTCTTCCGGCGTGATTTCCTCCATAAATGACTGCCATTCTTTATCGGTCATCGCATCCAGTTCTTTCTCTGTTTTTCCTTGCAAATCCAATTTTTCTGGTTCGGCTTTGTCGCCAACAATCTGTTCGATCGAAAAGCTCATGTCAAAGGCATCTAATTTCCCATACTCTTCCCTAAGTGTATTATCATTTCCGACAATATCCAAAATATCGATACGGTAGATTCCCACATAAGTATGGCTGTCCAAAAATTTCCCTTCCAGCGTTCCTGTTGCCGGCCCGCTTCCGTTCGGGCAGAAAGAATACTCTGTCGTTCCTTCCAAATGAATCAGCGGCTTATCTTCCATATCTGTCATCGTGTCAGGAAAACCTTCCTCGCTGCTAATCATAAGAGACAGATAAATTGCTTCCACGGAGCAATATGCCTCGGAAATCGATACCGTAACGCCGCCTTCCGTTTTCGTATAGACAGACATTTCTTCCGGGGTATCCTCCGGTTCTTCCAATTTAACCGCAACGGCATCCAAGTCCCCCTGATAAGAATAATCCTCCTGGAATAGCCGGAAAATATTTCGGATCACCGGCAGCCTGGAGGCCAGCGCCGGCTGGGATGCAAAAAATCCCACACATATCATGAATGCAGCAGCGGCGGTCAGACCCCTCCTTATCATCCGATTCCGTTTATTACGCATATATATTTTTTCCCCTTCCTCGATTCCTTCACGCATGCGCTGCGACAAATTTTCAGGGATAACGATTTCATCAAACTTTTTATTTTTCATCTTGTCCATCCTGGCTCCTTTCTTCAAGCTGGTTTCTGAGCGCCTCCTTGGCGCGGAACAAATATGCTTTCACGCTGCCCACAGGTATGTTCATGACCTGTGCAATATCCTTAATTTTCATTCCCTGAAAATATTGCAGAATGACCACGGTTTTCCATGCAGGCGGAAGCAGGTCAATCGCATCATAAAGATCTGCCTTTTCCTCAATGGAAACCGGCTGTTCCGGCGCGGCCTCGTCGTATTCTCCGAAAAGAACACTATTTTTCCTTTTCTTATGCTCCTGATAAATACTGTTAATCAGTATACGCGTAATCCAGGTCCTGAAATATGCCGGCACCCGAAGCTTATCCATAGAGATCATTGCACGCATAGCGCATTCCTGTACTGCATCCAAGGCATCCTGTTCGTTCTTCGTATACATATAAGCCAATTTGTACAGATATTCCTGATGCATCATAATCAGTTCCCCAAAAGCCTCCCTGTTTCCTTTTACTGCCTTCTCCACTAATTTCAGGCTTGCATTCTTCCTCATTGTATTTTCCACCTTCATTTCTTCTCATCTCATACGCATGCCTCTGCAGCGGCATGATGTTCTGCTTGTATCATACAACAGTTATACTAATTAGATTATAAAACACGCCAAAAGGATGCATAAAAAAATTTTTTCAGGATTTCCGTACATAAAAATACCCTGTATCAGTTTTTCAGACTAATATAGGGTATTATCGTTATTTTTTTATTTATATCTATTACTGCTTTTCTCTATTGTTCCTCTTGCTCTTTTATAAAATGCAAAAACCGTTCCACGCCTCCCCCGATCTGCTGCACATTCTCCGGCCTCTTGCCATTTACGGAAGATACGTCAAAAAAATCTCCCTTCTTCGTCTTTTCCGTAATCATAAAGCTGTCGCTTCCATAAATCCCTTCTTCCAGCCCTACGAATTCATCGCCCCAGAAACAACACTCTTCCCCTTTGATCTGAAAGTGCTTTTCCAGCTCACCTATAATAATATTCGTATTGTCGCTTTTATCGCTGATTCCCACCTCCAGATATTTCGCGTCACAGGTAGCTTTCATTTCTATCCCGTATCTCCGTCCCACCTTGCCAGCAATCTCCAGCAGTTCTCCAAGTCCTCCTTTTATGCCGTGGGCATCCAAAATCGCTTTGAGCGACTCAATCTCGCTCTCCTGCATAAAAAGCTGTTCTCCCCGGTCCGATCCAGCCATGAGATCGATCTTACAATAATTGGGACGGCAAAATACCACATCCGTTTCCAGCCCATAAGACGCCAGCAGCTCCCGGTGAATCCCATAAGCCGCGTCATGGATTTGTAATATCCCTTCCCTGCCAGGAATCCGGTCTGCAAATACTACCGGCTTCCCGTCCTCAAACCGGTAATTATACGCCCCCCTTCCCAGGCCCAGATAAAGATGCTCCAATTCTTCTTTCGTAAAATACTCCTCCAGTTTTCCGCCCGCTATATTTTCATAAGTGGTGCCGCTCACAATCACAAGCTTTACTCCTTTGGCCAGCAAGCCCTTCATAGCGGCCGCCGCTTCCTCAGCGGGCGCTTTGCGGGAAATTACCGCAGTTCCGTCCCAATCAAAAAAAATTCCTTTATATTTCTTCAACCCACTTTTCTCCTTTTTTATTCAGTTCCCTCTTTACGCCTTTTATCATAAAACATATCGGAACATCGTTTTCCAGCTCCGCTTCGGTTCCGCTCCCACAGACCGAAATCTTTAATTTACTTCCCTGATAGGAAATATGGAACGAATAGCCATCCCATGCCTCCGGCAGAAACGGTTCTATCAAAAGCATTCCGTCATGCACTCTTACCCCGCCGAAGCCAAAAACAATCGCCTGCCATGTTCCGGCCATATTGGCCGCATGAATGCCGGCGTAAAAATTATTGTGGTAATCGTCCAGATCCATCCGCGCCGACTCCGCAAAATACCGGTACGCCTCTTCCCTGTATCCGATCCGGCAAGCCAGCATCCCAAAAATACACGTGGAAAGGGAAGAATGATGCAAAGTTACTTCCTGGTAAAAATCATAATTCCTCCGCAGTTCTTCCGCGGAAAACAAATCGCAGTGTAGCAGCATACCTAAAATAGCATCCGCCTGTTTGGACATCCGCTGTCTGTATACAAAAAGAGGATGATAATTTTCATAGAGCAAATGCCTTTTTTCCTCCGGGATTTTGCTTTCATCCCAGGTCTTGCGCATCATAAACCCATCGTCCAGCGGATAGATCTGCCTTTCCTCGTCATAGGGGAAATACATATTCTCCACAATCTTTTCCCAATATTCCGTCTCTTCCCCGGTTATGCCCAAACGGCGGGAAATCTCCTCCAGCCCGGCCGGATTTCTCTTCCCGATTTCCTTAAGCGCCCAAAGGGCATCTTTCATATTTTCCCTGGCCATCAGATTTGTATAAAAATTATTGTCCACAATGGCATTGTATTCGTCCGGCCCTGTTACCGCGCAAATGCAATAGCGTCCGCCCCTGGAAGGAACAAAGCAGCCCACGTCCGCCCATACCCTTGCCGTCTCCACCAGCACTTCCGCGGCCCGTTTCTCCAGATAACCATAGTCGCCCGATACATCCACATAAAGCTTAAACGCATAGGCAATATCCGCATTGATATGATATTGCGCCGTTCCAAGAGGAAAATAGGTGGAGGCCTCCTCTCCGTTCATCGTCCGCCAGGGATACAAGGCTCCCTTTTCATGACCCAGCACTCTTGCCCGCTTCCTCGCTTCCTCCAAAGTATTATAGCGGAAATCCAGCAGCGCTCTTGCAAGATCCGGCTGCGTATAAACAAACACAGGCAGTATATACATCTCCGTATCCCAGAAATAATGGCCCTCATAGCCCTCGCCGGACAATCCTTTCGCCCCCATTCCCGTCCGGCCGTCCCTGCCCGATGCCTGCATCACATGAAATAAATTAAACCGGATCCCCTGCTGTAACCTTTCGTCCCCGAAAATTTTCACATCCGCATTTTCCCAGAACTTCTCCATATAAGCTTTCTGTTTTTTCAGAAGTTTTTCAAAGCCCTCCGCTTCCGCCCTCCGCAGCGTCTCTTTCACGAACGGCTCCATACTTTCCCTGCCGTTTTCTTTCCAGTCTAATACGCTGGTATAAACGATCCATTTAAAAAGAACCAGCCTTTCCCCCTTCTTCCCCTCCGCTTCGTATTCCAGCCATGCTTTCTTTCCTTCTTTTCCTGCCTTTACGCGGTATTCCCCCGCACTCAGAATATGGCTGCTGCCACAGGCCATTCCAAGCCCGCTGTTTTTTGCCGTGCCTTCATAATAAAAGCTCTCTTCCACCGCCTCGATCTTCTCCATCAGCAAATGCTCCCCAAAGGGGCCGTAATCTACCAACGGATTCGTTTTTCTCGTATGGTTTTCCACTTCCCCGTCCAAAACGGATACCAGGCGGATCTCCCCCGTAAAATTCAGCGGCGTCACTTCATATTCCATTGCCATCAAATTTTTATTTACAAAAGAGACCAGACGCTTCGTACGGATCTCTACCCGTTTTCCCGAAGGGCTTTCCCACTCCGCCTCCCTTTCCAGCACTCCTTCTTTCATATGAAGCGTCCTCCGGCTCTTTCGCAGGTTTCCGCTTCGCATATCAAACTCTTCTTCTCCAAGAAAAAGCTTTACCGTCTTTCCATTGGGCAGGTTCAAAAGCGTCTGGCTCTTCGTCGGAAAACCATAGTTCCATTCTCCGTAGCGAATCTCCTCGCTTTCATAAAACCCATTGATAAAATTCCCTTCCAGCCCTTCGTCCTCGGAAAATGGATAACCTTCCTCAAAAGTTCCTCTCGTTCCGATATAACCGTTGGATAGCGCAAACGTCGTCTCATTCCGGTACACATGTTCCATCCTGAATTCCTCCTCCGTAATATCCCATGCTTCCACCGGATAGATCGCTTTATTTTCTTTCATCGCTTTCCCTCATTTCTTCTATTTCCCAAAAAATCTCTTCCTCTTTCACAAATGCATAAAGAAAGTCCACCGCATCCGGTTTTAACGCCGTAACATGTTTCGCAAGCGCCGCCGCCTTCCTGTTCTCATCCAAAGGCTTCCCCCGCATGGAATCCGGCACCGGAAAAACGATACGGTTCTCCCACTTTAAGCTCCCCAATACCTTATCCGCTTTTCCGTCAGGACTTTTCTCCCCGCCCATTCCGTCTACCCAAACTTCCGGCGAATCAAAAACAGTCATTTCCGCTCCCCGCCTTGGCCAATTCTCATCTCCCGCCCGGGAATGAACGATACCGCAGTAAAGTTTCGGCCGATATCCCTCTCCTTTGCACTCCTCCAACACATCCCGTACAAAAAGAAACAATCCGCTATGGTCACCATGCGTATCCTCCTCCGCAGTCGTAAAAATATGTTTTGGCCGGTATTTCATAATGACCTCTTTCAAGTCTCCCCGGAATCCATTGCGCGTATAGCGACCGTGTTCCCCATAATTTTCCCTATGGAATTCCTCTTTCTCCGGCAAACCATACGTCGAAACCCCGCAGTGGGAGGGATGAACCTTTTCTCCATCCGTCTCATGGTACAGCCCGAACAAAAAACTATCCTCTTCCGGCATCCCCGTATCCGCATATCCAAGAAACACCGCACGATCCCCCGGTACCCCAAGTACCTTCAACCCCGCTAAAGTCTCCCTTAGCCTGGCTCTGCCGTCCGCGCCGTCACTGCTTCCATAATCCCCGTTAGTCGCCATCACCACCGTCAATTCCACACCTTGCCTCACCGCTTTTTCCATGATCCCCGCGCACATCAAAACCTCATCATCCTCATGCGGCACCAACACCATAATACTCCCAAATCCTTCCGTAATCTCCCGCACTTCCATCCCAATACCCATACCTTTCCTTCCATCTACAGCCTTGCTCTTTTTCCACTAGCCTTTGACAGCCCCGGCAGCCACGCCCGCAATGATATATTTCTGCATAAACACATAAAAAATCATCAAAGGAGCCACGCCCAGCATCAGCATCGGGAACAATGCTGTCCAGTCGGTGGAAAACTGTCCGATATTCCGCGAAACTTCCTGCAAAATCACATCTTTCTCCCGGCTTTGCAAGAAAAGCAGCGGAGTCATGAACTCATTCCAGACATTCAGCGTTACAATAATCACTACCGTAGAAATTACCGGCTTTAATAAAGGCAGCACAATGGAAAAAAATTTCTTTCCTACCGAGCATCCGTCGATTTCCGCCGCTTCCTCCAGTTCCCTTGGAATGGTGGATTCAATAAATTCTTTGAACAGGAACACGCCTTGCGGCGTATTGATCGCTACGTTGACGAGAATGACTGCAAACGCGCTGTTCATCAGATGAAAACTCTTCACGATCTTATAAAGGCTTACGATATTCATCTGGAAAGGAACGATCAGTCCCGCAAGGAAAAAAAGGAAAAGGCGCATTCCCCACTTTGTCTTTGTCCTTGCCAGGGCATATCCCGCCATGGAAGCAAAAATAACGATAAAAAAGACTGCCGTTGCCGTAATAAATAATGTGTTTCCAAACGCCCTGGGAAACTGCATATTCTGCCACGCCGTCACATAATTTTCCACCAAAAACACTTTCGGCAGTGCAAGCGGGCTCGCCGTTGCTTCTTTAGGGCTTTTCAATGTCGTTACAATTAAATAATAAATAGGGATAAACCAGATAACCGCCAGTAAAATCATCACGATTTCCGTCACTGCTAAACTTTTTTTTCTTTTTGTCATGATATCGCCTCACTCCATTTCCCCATTAATTTTGTTACAAAAGCACTGATTACAAGCACAATGATAAAGAAACATACGCCGAACGCCGCGCCGGTGGAATAAAACCCGTCCGAAATGCCCTTTTTCATCATTACCGTCATTACCGTTTCCGTGGCATTGCCCGGCCCCCCGGAGGTCATGGAATAAATAATATCGAACACCTTCATCCCACCGATCAGCCCTGTCACCACAATAATTTTTACCGAAGGACACATCAGCGGAAGGGTAATGTAGAAAAACCGCTGCAATCCGCTCGTTCCGTCAATATCCGCCGCTTCATACAAATCTTTGGAAATACTTTGCAGATTGGCGAGATAAATGACCATTGCCCACCCTGTCCACTGCCATACCTGCGTGAATATTACCGAAAACAACGCTCTGTTGGCCGTAAAAAAGTTAAAAGTCTCTAATCCCATCCGATGGAATAGATTATTCACCAGCCCATAATCCGAAGAAGACATAATAAAATTCCACAAATACCCGATAATCAGGGAACTAAACACCGCCGGGAAAAAATAAACCGCCCGCAGCAGGTTCCTCGTTTTCAGCTTCTTATCCAAAACCACTGCCAAAGGCAGCGCCAGTATGGTCTGGAAAGAAGTCAGCAATATCGCATAAATCACCGAATTTTTAATCGCCGTCGTCATCAGCGGCGTATGGAATACCTTCAAATAATTGCTGATTCCGACAAAATGCAGGTTCACCGGATTCATGTCCGTATAATCCGTAAAGCTGTAAAACACCGTATATAAAAACGGCACGATGCTAAACAAAAGATAAATCAAAAATGCTGGCAGAATAAATAAAATAAAATAATACCCAAGCGTTCCCGCTTCCCTCTTTTTGACGCCCGTTTTCCTCATTTTCCGCTCCTTTCCTTAAACATGCATGCCTTCCCCCAACAGACATGTACAAAAAAAGCGCCCCAAACTTCTTTTTTCATTTGGGACGCTTCCGCTTCCGGCAATTTTTTCGCCGGGATACCGCTCTATATACAGCCTTATTTAGACAACAGTTCTGCTACTGACGCATCCACATTCTGAAGCGTAGTTGACAAATCCTGCGCCCCAAGAAGGTAGCTCTGCATCTGGGTGCCGTATTCTTCATGTGCCGGTGCTGCCGCTCCCCATTCGTTCCAAGGACAATATACATTCCCTGCCGCCAGCGCGTCGGATACACTGTTATAAGCTGCCGGAAGATCAAAGGATGCTCCTTCCAAATAAGAAGATCCGCCCTGGTTGTTCTCCCACATAGCTGCCTGTCCTTCCACGGTGGAAATAGCTGCAACCACCTTCATCGCTGCTTCTTTGTTCGCCGACTTTTCATTTACCGCAAATCCGCATCCGGGTCCGCCGATCAGCCAGCCAGCGCTTTCGCTCTGTCCGTAGAAAGGCATCATATCGATCTGCAGATCAGGATTCTTCGCCATAATCGCATCCAGATCCCAAGGGCCGGAGCAGAACATTGCCGCGTCTCCCATGGCAAACTGTTCCAATGCCTGATCGTGGTCGATACCCGTCATATCCGTTGTATAAATACCTTCCGTTATCATCTCGGTCCATTTTTCCAGATAAGGATTCCATGTGCCGTCCATCGTCACTTTGCCTTCTCTGTAATCGCTGCCGAAGTTTTTACCTGCATCAGTGGAAAGATATTCCGCCGCTACAAAAGCCATGGAATTTTTCAGCATCGGTTCCCATGACTTCAAACCTGCCGCCAACGGAGTAATTCCTAACTTCTGGAACTGTTTGCATACCGCAATATACTCGTCGAAAGTCTTGGGCAGTTCGATATTGTTATCCTCGAACAACTGCTTGTTATAAAAAATTCCTTCAAACCAGCTGATTCCGGGAAGTGCATACACGCTTCCGTCATAAGCATACACGCTCGTTCCCGCATCCGAATATTTTCCTGCCAGCTCATCCAGGGATGCCAAATATCCAAGCCTTGCATGCTTTAACGCCGATCCCGGGGATTCGCAGATAATATCCGGCCCTTCCTCCGCCGACAGCTGGGTATCCACAATCGTATCATAGTTGGAATTATCTATGAACAAATACTCAATCTCCACATCCGGTACCGCTTCCGCCAGATAATCCAGCATCGCCGACATCGTATCCTCACTATTCCAATAACTCATACGTACCACTGTTTTCCCGCCGGTGCTTTCTTCTGCCGGTTCCGCCGCTTCTTCGCTGCTATCCGCCGGAGTTGCCGTTTCCTCTTTCGCCGGTTCCGCCGGTTTGCTTCCGCATCCGGCCAGCATCGCCGTTGTCATAGCCGTACACAACAAAATGCTCAGTAACTTTCTTTTCATTCCTTACTATCCTCCCTTTCCTTTGATATACTCATTCTAAGTTTTTTCTCCCGGCATTGATATAATACATTTTTTAGAAATCTGTTCCTTTTTCGTGTAATACCGCTATTCTTTCTTTTCCCTGATCCGCACCGTAAAACAAGTATATCCCTCCTCCGTAATTTTCACCGAAAGCCCGCATCCTTCCCCATAATAAATGGCAATCCGCTGCTGGATATTAAAAATGCCATATCCTTTCCCTGGCTTCTCCAAAATATCTTCCAGCATTCCAACATCCATTACCGGGCCGTTATTGGAAATCGAAAAGACCAGGTACTTCCCTTCTTTACGGAACTCAACCAGTACCAGCCCTGTCCCCTCTTCTTCTCCGATATAATCAATCCCATGTTCTATCGCATTCTCCACAATCGGCTGCAAAAGGAAATTCAACATCTCGCAGCCAAGACCGCTCTCATCGACCCGATACTCCACCGAAAATCCCTTCTCTTTTGTCATCTGTAAGATTTCCACATATGCACGGACATTTTCCAGCTCCCTTTCCACCGTTGTCACCGGTTGCCCATTATTCAGCGTCGTTCGGTAAAACTTTGCCAGCAGTCCTGTAATATCGCTGATTTCCTCCTCTCCTTTCTTCAACGCCTTCCACTTAATGGAAGAAAGAGTATTATAAAGGAAATGGGGATTTATCATAGCCTGCAATGCTTTCAGCTCCGTCGCCTTTTTTTCTATTTCAATTTTATACACCTGGTTAATCGTATCGTTTAACCGCTCCGTCATCCTTCCAAGGCTATTCGTTACAATACCGATTTCATCCGTATCCTCGGTATAACAAGGATGTTCCAGATTCCCCCCGGAAATCATTTCCGCTTGCTCCTTCAGGGCAAGCAGCCTCCTGCTCAGCGTCCGGGAAAAAACGCTGATAAACACCAAAACCACCAGCATACAGCCAAATACGACCACCAACGTAGACACGATAATGGAACGAATCTGACCCGATATCATCCCTTCTTCCACATAATAATAAATGCGCCAGCCAGTGCTTTCCAACAGCCCTGTCTTCATAATACAGCCGGGTACCGTTTCTTCCTCCTTTTCCGAAAAAATCTCTCCCTGCGCCAATCGCTTTCCTTCCATCCGCTCCGCTGCTTCCAGAATCCGCCCATTCACATCCCCATCCGGCGATTTTTTCCAGTAAATGACCGCTCCTTCCCCATCCATAATCAAAATCCCGTTTTCTAAATAATCCATACTCCGCACCGGTTCTAACATCCGGTTTAAAAAAAATTCCGTCCGCATCACGCCGATCGGCCGGCTGGTAGTCGCCGTATCCAACACCGTTCTTGTGGCGTATAAATTCTCCCCCTCCACCGTCCATTTCGTCCGAAAATTCTCCTGATGCTCCTGATACCACTTCTCTTCTTCATAAATCCCGGAAGGCTCCAAAAAAGACCCGACGTTGTCCTTCACATAGGGCGTCACGATCCGTATATTCTTTATATTGGAATCACTGCTGATAAAGTACCAGAAAATGGGTTCCACCGTTTTATTCAACACCTGGGCGATCTCTACATTGTCAAAAGGATTTTTTTCCAAAGTTTCCCTGAAAGAAAGATGATAGGCGAGAAACTTCGTAAAATCCGTTTCCCGCCCAAATCTCGCTTCCATTTCCATTACCAGTCTCCCCAAGTTATTATCCACTGTCTTTTTCGTCTGCTCCAGCAGATTCCGGTTGGACACATGAAAAGAATACACCCCTAAAATAACGATGGGGATAGAAACCAATATCGCAAAACTGATAATCAGCTTTCTTCTTATGGAAGCCTTCCCCATAAACCAATGCCAGCACCTATATATCATTTTTCCCATACCAATCCTCCATTCTTTTCCTTCGCCCTCTATATTTCACGTCACGCCTTCCCGGTATTGCTTCGGCGTTACCCCAAAATGATTTTTAAACAACCGGTTAAAATAAGACTGGTTCGGATAACCGCATGCCTTCCCCACGTCCACGATTTTCATCTTCCCCTGTTCCAAAAGCGCCTTCGCCTGCTGCATCCTATAGTCGGTCAAATATTTGATCAGGCTCACCCCCGTCTCCTGCTTAAAAATATAGCTCACATAAGCCGGAGTCAGGCATACTTTCCCAGCGATCCCTTCTAAGCTCAAATCTTCCATATACTCATTTTTTACCATACGGATAATTTCCGCCACCGTCTGGCTCACATCCGCATCCTTATCCTTTTGCATGGAACCGGCCTTTTCCATCACACGGTAAAAAGCCTCCTCCACTTCATCCAAGCCGCTGCATCCCATAATCTCTTCCGTCGTCTCGAACAGAATGCCTTTGTGATAAATCCCGTATTCCTCATACAATGCCTTTACAATATCCAAAAAAGTATATTTCGCATACATGGCGCTGGAAGATTTCTCATCTTTCAGGCAACTCAAATAAGCAGCCATCTGTTCTTTTACCGCCGCCAAATCCCTGTTCTTTATACTTTTCAAAACCTCCTGTTTCATCTGTTCCGTCTGCGTCAGCCGTTCTTCCTTCCCCCTATGTACTTTGCCGGCATAAATCACTCCTGAAAAACAGCTGAACGTATCCTCCCGAAGCCGCTCGATTTCCTGCATATTTTTCCCGAAATCCTTCCATCCAAAGCAGCGTCTGCCCACGATCACCGATACTTTCCCATTGCCCAGCCTTGTTATCACCCGGTATATTTTTTCCGCCGTTCGTTCGATCGCTTCATGATCCATGCGGCTGTCATACAAAAGAATATCCGCCAAATTAGGATACTGGTTAATATATTCGTATCCCATCGGAACCTCTTTTTCCAAAGCCTTTAAAAATTCCTCATAACAATGTTCAAAAAAGTTCCCCTCCGTCTCAATGCTAATCACAGCCATATATTTATTCTGCAAATGTATGCCGTACGCTTCCAGACTCTTTCCAAGTTCTTCGCAGGATGCCTTCGGACTCATCAGCTTAAAAAGAAGCAGACTTTTATCTGCCACAAGCATAGATTCCTTTTTCTCTTCCCAATGCTTTCTTTCCCTGCATATGGCAATTACCTTCTCCATGACGCTGCGGAACTCTTCCACTTCGATCGGTTTCAACAGATAATTCACCGCATTGACCTGGCAAGCCTGTCTGGCGTACTCAAATTCCCCGTAAGCGCTGAAAATAATAATGACAAGATTGCTGTTATACCCATTGGCCGCCCGTGCCAGTTCCAGCCCATCCATATAGGGCATCTTCACATCCGTAAGAAGAATATCGACCGGATGCTCCCTGATATACTCCAACGCTTTTTTCCCATTGGACGCCTCCGCCACTTTTAACGGCAAAGCAAATTTGTCAATCAGGAAGCGGATGCCTTCCCGTTCCGTCTTTTCATCATCCACTAAAAGAATCCTGAACATCTTATGTACCCTCACCAAATTACACTTTTCTTATTTTATTATAAATTCACGGGCGTGGAATGAAAATAGAAGATTTTTGGGAAAAAATTGTACTTTTTTATGATTGGGAACCTTGCATCCTTTTCCGCACAATAAAAACAGCCTCTGTCAGTTTATATTACGACAGAGGCTGTTTTGCGGCTCTGGCACCGACCAGGCCGATTTTCAGTTTTCTCCCATCTTTAATAACTTGGCGGCTCTGGCACCGACCAGGCCGATTTTCAGTTTTCTCCCATCTTTAATAACTTGGCGGCCTGGTCGGCGGCGATGCAGGCGTCTAGTATTTCCTGAATATCTCCGTTCATGATCTTATCCAGCTTATATAATGTCAGATTGATCCTATGATCCGTCACCCTCCCCTGGGGGAAGTTATAAGTCCGTATTTTTTCCGAACGGTCGCCGGTACCAATCTGGCTCCGCCTTAATTCGGCTTCCGCATCGTGGGCTTTCTGCTGTTCGATGTCGTATAGTTTTGCACGAAGCAGCGCAAATGCTTTCGCTTTATTCTGGAGCTGGGACTTTTCCGTCTGGCTGTACACTACGATACCCGTAGGATAATGGGTCAGGCGGACGGCGGAATCCGTCGTATTGACGCACTGTCCTCCGTTGCCGGAAGCCCTCATTACGTCTATTCTTATATCTTTTTCATCAATTACTACGTCCACATCCTCCACTTCCGGCATAACAGCCACCGTAATCGTGGAAGTATGAATGCGGCCGCCGGATTCCGTCTCCGGAACGCGCTGCACCCTGTGTACGCCGCTTTCGTATTTTAATTTGGAATAAGCTCCCTGCCCGGAAATCATAAAGTTCACTTCCTTCATTCCGCCGATTCCGATCTCATCCACGTTCATCGTTTCCACTTTCCAGCGCTGGCTTTCCGCATAATGCACATACAGCCGGTACATTTCGGCTGCAAATAATGCGGCCTCGTCTCCGCCCGCCCCTGCCCTGATTTCCACGATTACATTCTTATCGTCGTTCGGGTCTTTGGGAAGAAGAAGAACTTTCAATTCCTGTTCCAACTCTTCCGCCCTTTTTTTGGAAGCGTTCAATTCTTCTTTCAGCATATCGCGCATATCTTCATCGTTTTCCTCTTCCAGCATCGAAAGACTGTCCTCAATATCCTGTCTGCATTTCTTATATTCTTTATAAGCCTCTACAATAGGGGTCAGATCGCTCTGTTCCTTCATCAGCGCCCGAAAACGTTCCTGGTTATTCGTCACCGTCGGCTCCCCCAGTTCGCTTAATATTTCCTCAAAACGAATCAGTAAATCCTCTAATTTATCAAACATGCCTCTCCATTCCTTTCCATCCATGGACAACCCGGTCCAGTCCGGCAAAATCTTTTACAACAACAATATCCTGGTATCCGTTTCCTTCCATAATCCGTCTGACATCTTCCGCCTGTCCGCATCCTATTTCAAAAAACAGGTATCCCCCGTTTTTTAGAAATTTATTAGCTTCCGCAGCTATCCTGCGGTAAAAGAAAAGCCCGTCCTCTTTCCCGTCCAAAGCCTCTAAAGGTTCATAATCCCTTACTTCTTCCATCAGGAAAGAAATATCCCCGGCCGGAATATAGGGCGGATTGGAAACGATCATATCATAAGTTCCTTTTATATTTTCAAACAAATCGCTTTGCGTCCATTGTATCAAAGGAGCGTCTGCCCCATCCGCTGCATTTTCCCGTCTCCCGATCAGGCGTCCGGCATTTTTTTCCGCTACTTCCAGCGCTTTCTGCGACAGATCGGCCCCCACCCCGGAACATCCGTTGGAATAATACAGCAGGCTTATCAAAATACATCCCGAGCCGGTACACATATCCAATATGTCCATCCCGTCATGGAGAAACCGCAATGCTTCTTCTGTGAGAATTTCCGTATCCTGCCTTGGGATCAGTACATGTTCATTCACCTCAAAAACAAGCCCCATGAATTCCTGTTCTCCGGTAATGTATTGCAAGGGAACATGCTGTTTTCTTTTTTCTATATATTCCAGGTAAATATCCCGATCCGCTTCCGCTATATCCCGTTCCCCATGAACAAGCAGGTCGTTCCTGTTCGTATGGCAGACGTGTTCCAGTAGCAGCCTGGCATCCAATGCGCATTCCTCTATTCCTGCATTCCTTAACCCGCAGACACCATAATCATACAATTCTTTATACTTCATCCGCACTTTCTCTCTGTTCTTCTTCCTCCGCCTCTTCCTCTTCTTCGTCCATATCAACCAGCCAGGAATCATCGATCTCATAGCCAAAAGTATCTTTTAAATACGCCTTCCAATCGAACACCGCCTCAACCGAAGCTATCGCTACCTGAATCATTTCTTCATCCGGCTCTTTGGTGGTCAGTCTTTGAAGAAACATGCCTGGAGCCGAGAGAAGGTTGACCAGAATATTGTCACATCTTCCCGCCAGACGGATAATTTCATAGGAAATTCCTGCAATAACCGGAATCAGGGCTATCCGAAGCAGGACGCGCAAAGCCGGCTGATCCACCCGGATAAAAAAGAATACGATAATGCTGACAAAAACCACGAAAAACAAAAAGCTTGTTCCGCATCTCTTATGAAGCCTCGAACTGCGCATCGCATTGTGAACCGTCAGAGGCCTTCCCATTTCAATGCAATTTATGCATTTATGCTCGGCTCCATGATATTGATACAGGCGTTTGATATCTTTCATTGCCGTTATCGCCACAATATAACCGATGAATATGAGAATTCGTATGCCCCCTTCTATGATCGCCATTACCGAAACGTTACGGACATATTCTTCAAACAGGGAACTAATATAATAAGGAAGCACCATAAAAATCGCGACCGCCAGCAATATTGATATTGCTGTCACAATGCCCATCATCGCATTCTCTGCCTTTTCCTTGAATATCTTATGAAAGACTTTGTCCGCCGCCGTTTCTTTCGCTTCCTCATCCTCATAAAAAGAGACGGAATGGTTCAACGTCCTCATTCCCAATATCATAGAGTCGAGAAACTGAAAAATTCCGCGGGCAAAAGGAATTTTCTTCCATATGCTTCCTTCCATCACGCCCTTATATACGTCCACCTCTACATCGATCTCTCCGTCCGGTTTCCTCACGGCAACGGCATACTGTTCCTTATTTTTCATCATTACGCCTTCCAGCACTGCCTGTCCGCCAATGCCGGAATAACGGCCACCTTTATCTTTTTTCATATCTTTCCGTTCCTGTTGCTATTTTTTTTAAGATCGAGTAGAGAAGATTCATCTTCCCTACTCGCCGCGCGGGGTGCGTGCAGCAAAGCTGCTAATTTCCTTACGCACCCCTGCGCATAAAAAAGCGCAAGCTGCTGAGCTTGCGCCGTCTCCCACAACGCTATGGCGTAATTTCCATCTTGTAAAAAAGAGTGCGAAGCACTCTTTTCAGCCAATTTATTCGCAACGCCGTAACGGGATTAATTCTGTCCAACGCCGTATTTTCTGTTGAACTTATCAATACGTCCGTCAGCTCTTACTGTCTTCTGCTGACCAGTGTAGAATGAATGACATTTTGAACAAACTTCAACATGAATCTCCGGTTTTGTAGAACCTGTTACAAATGTGTTCCCGCAGTTGCAAGTTACCGTTGCCTGATAATACTTAGGATGGATTCCTTCTTTCATCTTTTTCACCTCTCTATAGTAAATTAAGTCTTTCTGCGTTCTTATCTATATAATCTAAATAAGCCTCCGCCGTTGACTATTAACCAAACAGCTTTTTTATTTTAACACAGCTTATCCTATCATGCAAGTAATTTCTTATAAAAACTTGATCTTTTTCACGATCTGGACAAACTCCATATTGTTTCTCGTTTTTGAAAACATATCCAATATTTTGTCCACCGCCTCTTCCGGCTTCAACCCGTTCAATGCCTTGCGCATAATATTGATCGCCTCCTGTTCCTCGGGAGAAAGCAGCAGGTCTTCCCTTCTCGTGCTGGACTTAGGAATATCGATCGCCGGAAATACCCTGCGTTCCGATAGTTTACGATCCAGAACCAGTTCCATATTGCCAGTGCCTTTGAATTCTTCGTAAACCACATCGTCCATTTTGCTTCCGGTCTCTACCAGCGCCGTCGCAAGGATCGTCAGGCTTCCGCCGCCGCGCATATTCCTGGCTGCGCCAAAGAAGCGCTTCGGCATATGCAGGGCCGCCGGATCAAGACCGCCGGACAGCGTTCTTCCGCTGGGCGGGACTGTGAGGTTATAAGCCCTCGTCAGTCGGGTAATGCTGTCTAAAAGTATCATAACATCTTTTTTATGCTCTACCAGACGCTTTGCTCTTTCTATCACCATCTCCGACACCCGTTTATGATGCTCCGGCAATTCGTCAAAAGTAGAATAAATCACTTCCACATTCGGCCCCTCAATAGCTTCTTTAATATCCGTAACTTCTTCCGGCCGTTCGTCAATCAGCAGAATAATCAGATGTACCTCCGGGGAATTCCTTTTCACGGACTTGGCCACCTCTTTCAGCAGAGTCGTTTTTCCCGCTTTCGGCTGGGATACGATCATTCCTCTTTGTCCCTTTCCCACAGGACTGATTAAATCCATAATACGCATTGACACAGAAGCGCCCGGCGTCTCCAGGTTCAAACGCTCATTCGGAAAGATCGGCGTCATATCTTCAAAATTGCATCTTCTCACCGCAGCGTCAGGGCTATAACCGTTTACCGTCTTTACATATAATAAAGCGCTGAATTTCTCGCTCTGCGTTTTGATTCTCGTATTTCCTTCCAGAATATCCCCTGTCTTCAAATTAAAGCGCCGTATCTGGCTGGGAGCGACATAAACATCGTTTTCCCCCGGCAGGTAATTTTCACAGCGGATAAAACCATACCCATCCGGCATAACTTCCAAAATACCATGCGCCGTGATCCCGCTGTCCAGATCCGAAGGATATTTTTCCGTCGGGTTTTTGTCCGATTGGTTTCTGTCTGCCTGATATCTTTCCTGCTGATATTTTTCCGTCTGGTTCCTTTCCTCTTCTTTTGGCATTTCTCCCTTATATTCCCGGCGGGGCTGCCCCTCTTGTCGGTTTTCACCGGCTTTTTTATCCTCTGCCGCACTCTTCTGTGAATTTTTCACCGCCGCTTTTCTTCCTCTGTCGGGCTTGTCGAAAGCCGACTCCTGGCGTTCAGCCGCCTCTTTTTCCTTTGCATCCTCTAAAAGCATGGCCTCAATAATATCCGCCTTCTTCATTCCGGATGTTCCTTTCATCCCCCTGGCTTTTGCGATCTCTTTCAAATCCACAAGCGCCAGCGATTCATACTTTTCTCTCATAAACTCCTCCGCTTTCTTATTCAACGGTCAAACAATATATCTTTATGTAACAGCAGACACCTTGCCTTGCCGCAAATATTATATTTTATTTCTTTCGTTACTGGGATATTATAGCTGATATGTAAATGGAATTGCCAATAAACACTGCCTATCGTCCCTCATTATACAACAGCTTTTCCGAAATAGGAAGTCCTTTCTTGCAATTCGTTTTTAAATATTATATGATAATTCCAGCATATAAAGCGCTGAACTATTAAAACTGCGCAGAAATGGGGGTAATTATGAACATAAACGAAAAAGCGCTGCTGCTCCATGAACAATGGAACGGCAAACTGGAAACTATATCCAAAGTTCCCGTAAAATCCAGGGAAGATCTTTCCCTTGCCTATACTCCCGGCGTCGCCGAACCATGTAAAAAAATTGCGGCAGACAGGGAAGAAGCTTACACTTATACGATAAAATCAAATACTATAGCCGTTGTTTCCGACGGAAGCGCCGTCCTCGGCCTTGGCAATATAGGCCCTTATGCCGCCATGCCCGTAATGGAAGGAAAGGCGGTTCTTTTCAAAGAATTTGGCGGAGTAAACGCGGTTCCTATCTGCCTGGATACACAGGATACCGAAGAGATCATTAAAACGGTTGCTTATCTGGCTCCCGGATTCGGCGGCATCAACCTGGAAGATATCAGTGCGCCCCGTTGCTTTGAGATCGAGGAACGGCTGAAAGCAATGCTGGACATCCCCGTATTCCACGACGACCAGCACGGTACGGCGATCGTTGTCCTGGCAGGGATCATCAACGCCTTAAAGGTAACGGGAAAGAACAAAGAATCTTGTAAAGTCGTGGTAAACGGCGCAGGAAGCGCGGGCATCGCCATTACTAAGCTGCTCCTCACTTATGGTTTCCCGAATATTATCTTGTGCGATAAGGCTGGTATTATTTCCAGGCAGAGCGAAGGGCTGAACTGGATGCAGGAAAAAATGGCAAAGGTTACAAATCCGGCCAACGAAACCGGAAGTCTGTCCGATGCTTTGAAAAATGCCGATATTTTTGTAGGCGTATCGGCCCCCGGCATCGTGACAAAAGAAATGGTTGCTTCCATGAACAAGGATTCCATCCTTTTCGCCATGGCAAATCCGGTACCGGAGATCATGCCCGACCTGGCAAAAGAAGCCGGTGCCAGAGTCATAGGAACAGGGCGCAGCGATTTCCCCAACCAGATCAACAACGTTGTCGTTTTCCCCGGTATTTTTAAAGGGGCTCTGGAAGGACGCGCTACACAGATCACGGAAGAAATGAAGCTGGCGGCTGCCGAAGCTATCGCCCGCCTGGTTCCCGAAGATGAACTGAACGAAAACAACATTATACCGGAAGCCTTTGACCCTGTCGTGGCAAAGACGGTGGCGGAAGCGGTCAAATCCCATATCAGACGATAAAAATGAACGGAAAGCGAATGTTCCTGATTCGCTTTCCATAAAAATAAAACAGGTAACTTCAAATGGATGTAACGGCAAAATGGCATGGCAAACGCTATTATTCCCTGGATGCTTATTTAAAAAATACATACGGGCAGAAATTCAAAAAAATCTCCATCGATGCCGGTTTTACCTGCCCCAACAGGGACGGTACCCTGGGCAGCCGCGGATGTATTTTTTGCAGCGCCGGAGGCAGCGGTGATTTCGCCCTTCCTTATGGATCGGTCGTGGCCGCAGAACCTTATATCGCCTATTTCCAGGCCTATACGTGTACTTATGCCCCTGTCGCTTCCTTAGATATCATTTACCGAAGCGCCCTGGAAGACCCACTTGTTATCGGGATTTCCATCGCTACCAGGCCGGACTGCCTTCCCCCGGAGGTTCTCTCCCTCCTGGCGGATCTGAAGATAAAGTATCCTGAAAAATTTATCTGGATTGAACTGGGGCTGCAGACGATCCATGAGAAAACGGCGTATTATATCCGACGCGGATATCCCCTGCATTGTTTTTCCCATGCAGTACGGCAGCTGCATCTCCTTGGAATACCCGTTATAACCCATGTGATTCTTGGGCTTCCCGGCGAAACCAAGGCTATGATGCTGCAAACGATCGATTATCTCAACGATACCCCCATATCCGGCGTCAAACTTCAGCTCCTTCATATATTGAAGAACACCGATCTGGCACTGGATTATGAGCAGGAACTTTTTTCCGCCCTTTCGTTGAACGGCTATCTGGATCTGCTCATAAGCTGTATCCGCCGGCTTTCACCGGATACTGTCATACACAGGGTAACCGGCGACGGGCCAAAAGAACTGTTAATCGCTCCTTTATGGAGCCGCGATAAAAAAAAGGTCCTGAACAGCCTCCACCACCGCATGAAGCAGGAGGATGCCTATCAGGGAAAAGATTGGAAAGGAAAAAAATATGACCCAAGAACCTCTGACGCTCTATAAGCTGATCGTCCTTTATATGCTGGATCAGGTCGATTTTCCCCTTACCGGCGCTCAGGTAAGCGATTTTATATTAACTAAGGAATATACTTCCTTCCTTACCCTGCAGCAAGCGATTTCTGAACTGAATGAGGCAGGTCTGATCGCCACCCGCTCGATCGGCAACCGGACGAATCTTCTGATTACCGGAGAGGGAAAAAATACTCTCTCCTTTTTTGAAAACCGCATCAGCGATACCATCAAAAAAGAAGTGGTCCAATATTTAAAAGAAAAAGAAATGTTTCTTCGGGACGAGGTTTCCATCACGGCCCAATATTACCGGTCCACCGCCGGAGAATACGATGCCCGCCTCACTGCCAAAGAAAAAAATACCACATTGGTAGATATCACTCTTTCCGTTCCCACGGAAGAATCTGCCGCCGCTATCTGCGATAACTGGCAGCAGAAAAACCAGGAAATATACCAATTTCTGGTAGAGCAACTGCTTTAACGTTTCTTTATGATCTGGCTCCAATCGGAGATCCCGATCATGCTTTTGGCAAATCCCGTATATTGCCCTTCCTGTTCCGTATCCATATATTTATATATCTGGTACGCATATTTATGGGAACCATCCGCACGGTTAAGGCCCATGGCCAACCCCTGCGCTATTTCTTCCGCCGCATCCGTCTGTCTGGAGAACAGTATGGAATCAATATGCTGGTTGGCTTCCGCTATCTTATAAGCATATGCGATAGCCGCCGCCTGTACTTCCTCCCCTTTTAATGAGGTGTACCCCAGTTCGCTTAATATAACGGAACGCACCTCCCCGTCTTCCGTCAGAAAAATTTCCTGCCGCAAATAATCGGTCACCACATGGATATTCGCCATTGTCACCATAGAAGTGTCCGCCGAGTCCTTTACCAGTTTGGAAGGATTCCACAAATAAGGCGTCGTCAGCGGCACATTGTAAGGGTGGATAGCCAGTCCCCACTCAATATCTCCTTCCGCTTTGATCTGCCGGTTAAATTCATCCAAAATATCCCTTCCATCATAATTCCCCGAAGAGGAATTGTTCCTGTTCCACTGCTGATCCAGTGAGATATACACCCTGCACGATCCATTGGTGCTTTTTATCGCATTATAAAATGTGCGGAATGCCTTTGCATATTCTCCCACATAAGTCTTCAAATCTACATATTCCATATAATTCCATTCTTTTCTTGCATTTATTTCATTACCGATCACCCAGTTTTCCACCAGCCCTCTTCCGCTCGACGCGCTGGAATATCTTTCTGCAAGAAAAGCCCCGACCGCCGCCAGGCATTCCGTCCCCGATTGGTCACTGGCGTTAAAGGCATAATAAGGAGCGGATCCGATTCCCTGTCTCGCCAGAGGATGTATGGTCTGTGGATAAGAAGCAGATACATCATTTAAAAGTATTGCCGTAATTTCAATGCCTTTCGCAGATAAAATGCCAAAAACAAGATCATATTCCGACATAACCTGCCCGTTAAAAGAATAGCTTTTTCCATTATAAGTATAATGGATGGTAGGATGAATGCCATCGGTCGTCTGTCCAAGGATCCTGGATACCGGAATATTATATGCTGCATGCTTCACTCCAAGGTCATCCAGCTCTTGGGAGCGCAGTTTATTGGGATCGACCAGAAGACCCTTTTTCGTGGACGGTTTCCTTCCGTCGGATCTGCGTTTTGCCGCCGCCTCAGGATTTGTAATATAATGGGGTCTGCTGACCGCCACATATCCCCCGTTCTTCTTTACCGCCACCACAAATTTACGGGACACTTCTGTTCCTGTAAAATTTCTCTCCACCTGGAATTCCACCGCTTCGTCCTTGTACTCCTGCTCCAGATATGTACTGTCCTTTGCAATCTCTTCTTCATAAGATTCCACCGCAAACAGATAATAATACTTATCATCGCTGACCGGAATTCCTTCCGCAGAAGCCTCTATCACGATCTTTCCTTTTTCCCCGTCTATCCGGCAGGATGCGATCCTCGCAAATTCCCTCCTGTTTTCCTCTGTCAACTCCACCAGCGGCGGGCGCATTCCTAGAGCTTCCTTTACCCTTTTTGCAGACTCTGCGGAAAATCCCATGATTTTATCATCCTGCTCCTTTGCAGCCTCGTTTGCCGCATTTCTTCTTTCCTCTTCCTTTTCCTTGTCCTTTGTTTCTCTTTCCATACGTGCCGTTTCTATGGCCGCCGTCTTTCTGTCCTGAACCATTTTTGCCGTGATTCCGCCGGCCGCCAGGATCAGCAAGCCGGATGCCGCCGCAAGAACGGCTATTTTAATTTTCTTCCTGTCCATTCCCTTGTGCCTCTTTTTTTATCCTCTCCATGTGTTCCCGTATTTTCTTTTCATATCCGTTGCTCGAAGGTCTGTAAAACTCTTTTCCGCTCAATTCATAAGGAAGATACTGCTGTTCCACATAATGGTTCGGATAATCATGGGCATATTTATAACCCATCCCCCGTCCCAGCTTCTTTGCCCCTTTATAATGGGAGTCCTGCAAATGCACCGGAACCGGAAGATTCCCTGTTTCTTCCACTATTTTTGCAGCCTTTCCGATCGCTTCCACAGCCGCGTTGCTTTTCGGCGCGCAAGCCACATATGCGGCCGCCTGGGCCAGAATGATCTGTGCTTCCGGCATTCCTATCCTTTCCGCTGCCAGGGACGCGCTGACCGCCACCTGCAGAGCTGCCGGATCCGCATTTCCCACATCCTCCGATGCACAGATCATAATCCGCCTTGCAACAAAAGTAACGCTTTCACCCGCATACAACATACGGGCCAGATAGTAAACAGCCGCATCAGGATCCGATCCCCTCATGCTTTTTATAAATGCAGATATGGTATCATAATGGTTATCACCCGTTTTATCATAGCGCATCACCCGTTTCTGAATACATTCCTGTGCTACTTCCACCGTAATATGTATCTTGCCGTCTTCGCTCCGCTCCGTCGTCATAATGCCAAGTTCCACCGCATTCAAGGCATGTCTCGCATCCCCTCCTGACAAATCCGCCAGAAAATCCAGCGCGTCTTCATCAATCTCCGCCCCATATGCTCCCATCCCTCTTTCTTCATCATATACCGCCCGCTTTAACAGCGTCCGTATATCCTCCATGGCCAAAGGCTTCAGCTCAAATACCACGGATCGGGAAATCAAGGCTCCATTCACTTCAAAATAAGGGTTTTCCGTAGTCGCTCCGACCAGTATGACCGTGCCATCCTCCACAAAAGGCAGCAGATAATCCTGTTGTCCTTTATTAAACCGGTGGATTTCATCAATAAACAATATTGTCTTTTTCCCATACATACCCTGCATTTCTTTCGCTTTTTCCACCACCGCTTCCATGTCTTTCTTCCCGGCAACCGTAGCATTGATTTGCGTAAATTCCGCACTGGTGGTATTGGCAATCACTTTGGCCAGCGTAGTCTTCCCCGTTCCCGGAGGCCCGTATAAAATAATGGAGCTTAATTTATCCGCCTGAATCGCCCGGTAAAGCAGCTTATCCTTCCCGATGATATGCTGCTGTCCCACCACTTCGTCCAATGTCCTCGGACGCAGCCTGGCCGCCAGGGGAGATTCTTTTTCCATATTTGTACTCCTCATATACTCAAACAAATCCATATCTTCCCTCTCCTGTTCTTCTTTCCTTCCCGCAAAGCCTTACCATGCCCGCATCTTCCTCCGAATCCCCTATCGCATAGGTTTCTTCCGGCGCAATCCCCAGCCATTCGCATAATACCTGTATCCCTCCGGCTTTATCCGCCTTTGCGTCAACAATTTGCAGACAATTACCCTCCGCAAAACACCGTACTCCGTTTCCCGCCATATTTGCCAGGGCGGCCAATACCTCATCCCTTTCTTTCTTCTCCCACGGTTTATGGACAGAACGAAGCAAAGTAGCTTTATACACTTTCCCATTCTTCTTGTAAGTGAAAAGCCGGCATGAAAAATTTTTTTCCAAAGACTCCAATACTCGTACCACGGAATCGTCTAAAAAAAGAAACTTCTCTTTCTTTTCTCCGTTCCTTTCCAGAACAACGTGCGCCCCGCCGGCAAAAACCCCGCCGCTGAAAAAACGGCATATTTTTTTACAACGTCTTATTCCGTCCTCAAAAGGCAGCGTCGTCGCAAAAAAAAGAAACGAGCCATCCCGGAAAAGCCCTTCCAGACCTGCCGCAACTGCTTCTTTTTCCGGAATAAGAGTTCCTTGTATATCCAAAAAAACGGCCTTAGGCCTCCTCGGTATACGGAACAGGGGATAAGAGCCAAACAGCATCCGGTTCCATTCCTCCTCCCGCCCGCCATAAGCGAGATAACAGGTACAACATTTTCTTTTGCACTTCGGCTCCTGAGTGAAATCCCAAACCTGCTTCTGCCCATCCCTTTCCTGGACTTCGGCAAAAGATCCCTCCGCCCTTTGGCAAATCCCTTCCCATCTTTCATCCAATACCTGGCCGATATTGCACAGACGAAGCCGCCCATCCCCTTCCACAAAAAGCCGTCCCCTGCAATGGGTTTCTTCCGCAGGAGGCGGCGTCAATTCCCTTAAAAAATAAGGATCAATCCTGAGGCATGCTTCGATTTCTTCCTCCGTATAAGGCCGTCCCAGCCCATCCATCCTGTTGAGCCAAAGGTATATTTCTTTTGGCAGTTCCTTGCGAAGCTCCTGTAAAAGCTTCAAATTTTCCGGCACACCTACTGCCCCCGCGCTAAGTAATACACCTCTGACCCCCATCTGTCCGCACTTTTTTGCAAATTCCAAAACGGTTGTCATCTCCGGATGAAAAGTTGCCCACAGCTTCAGTTTTTCCGGAATTCCTCCCGCTGCCGTAAAAATCCCCAATGATTTCTCTGCCGAAAAGCTGAAGTTCGTCTGCGCTCCCACCGCTTCTATCCACGGAAGGGCGCTGATATGCGCCAGTCCTTCCCAATACCACGGATGAATCAACGCTTCCCCGTAAGGCGCTATCATCAGGGCTCCCACGCCCATTTCTCCGCTCCGCTTTTTGAAAGTACGGGTAAAAATATCCCATTGTTCCCTGTCTTTTCTAAGTTCCTTGTCCGACAAAGGTTTCTTGGCAAAGGGGCAATAAGAACAATGATAGTTACAGCTTTTCAGGCTGCCCCTATAGAGTACCGTGCGACCGTCCATACATTTCCTCCCATTCTTCCATCGCCTTTTGTATCCCGGGGGAAATCAGCCGGGGGCCTAAAAAATCAGAAAGACCGAGTCCTGTCTGCGTCAAAGCAAGGAACTTTCCCCTGCCTTTCTCTTGCACCTTTTTTTCCTGACTGTCATTCCACCGAACCCATCCCTCTTCCATCCAGTCTTGTAAAACAGGAAAGTCTTCCATGAACCCGCTTCCAAAACAGCTCTCATACTTTTGGATATCCACCCCCGGATATATCAGTAAATGCCGGATCAGATAACGGCGTTGTATTTCTTCTTCAGACAGCAGAATCCCATGCCTCACATCGGTAAAATCCACCGTTTTTTCATACTCCTCCAGCCGTTTGAGACATTCTTTCCCGGTAATGGCATACGGGCTGCAAAAATGAAGTTTCCCTACGTAACTTCTTCCTCCGCACCCCAAAGCGAGAGAAGTTCCCATACCGCATTCGGAAAATTCCCTTTTTCCGCCCCGCCGTACAAACCGCCGCATAGAATCCTGGCGGAAGCCTTCCCCCCGCAGGAAACCGCTGGCTTCCCGGTATTGTAAATAAGCGGCTTCCGCATCCGGCACCACTCCGGCGCGCTCCATGCGGACGCCATGCTTCACATATAAGGGATACAAAAAGATTTCGTCCGGCGCAAAAGTAAGAGCTTCTTTCAGGGAAGCAAGCAGACTTGTTACCGTCTGCCCGGGAACCCCGTAAATAAAATCCACATTGACACAGGGAAAACCATAAGTCTTTATCAGTCCCAATGCCTCTCTGGCCTGCTTCGCTCCATGCCGTCTGCCCAGAACCGAAAGTTCCTGATCCGAAAAGCTTTGGATCCCCATGCTCACCCTTGTCACGCCTTCCCGTACCAAAATCTCCAATTTCTTCCGGTTTGTCTGATTGGGCGCGGTCTCTATCACGATTTCCCTGCCTTTTTCCAGACAAAAATATTTCTTTAAGCAATCGAAAACACGCTCCATCTGCCCTTCCCCAAGCAAAAGCGGCGTACCTCCGCCAATCGTAAGTTCCGAAAATTCCGCGGCATAAGGGGCCAATAACTTTTCGTATTGCGCACATTGCCTCTCCACCGCATCCAAATATCGGCGGATGGACTCCTCCCCCTGACCGGTCACTGAAAATAAATTGCAATAACCGCATTTCTCCTGGCAAAACGGGATATGAAGATATAACCCATGTCCTTTTCCGGCCAAAAGCGGGGCGTATTCCTTTAAGGAAACCCCGGATAAGGGACGGTATGCTGTTTTATGCGGATAACTATACATATATTGTTGATATGGATTCATTCGGACACCTCCCCGGACAGCCAAACCACATAGCATAGTATAACACAAACTTCACAGGAAATGTTATATGGGTTGCAATGCTTTTAAAAAGTTTTAGGTCGGTTTAGCTTTCACTAAACCAACCTAAAATAATGCCGTCCATATTTCTATTTATATACCGCCTTAAAATCCACCAGTTCCACTTCATGCTCCATCAGCCACTCCCGCACTTTTGGATTGCACAGCGTCTCCAAATCAATGCAGCGGGGAACCGTCAGGGATGAGTTTTCAAAGATATAATTATCCAGATAGCCCGGATGGAAATGCATGACATTTATTTCAAACGGGCTTTTTAGTAACCCCAATCTGTCTTCAAAAAAGTCCTCCGGCCTCGTCCCGCGCATAATCGCAGACATATATTCGGGATTGTCAAACGCCAGTTCATGAGCCGGGTACATCCTCTCTGTTTCCTCCTCCAGCATTGTCATGCAATGAATTCGAAATTCCTCCGCCGCTTTCCGAAAAGCTTCCTTTACTGGAGCCGTCATAACGGAATGGCCTTCCAAATGAACGGGATATCTCCCGGTCAGTTCTTTATGGCGTTCCAGTTGTGCAACCGTTTCCCTATAGCAATCCTCTGCCGTAGGAACGATATCCCCGGTACATTTCTTATCCTGCCCGTTCTCCGGTTTCCATCTGCCGGAGCGGTAAAACTTCCCATTTCCATCTACCAGGCTGGGAATATCCTCCGGCCGGGATACCGGATATCCCTGTACAAAATTCGTATGTTGTACCATACAGGCGTCTTCCGCCTCTTGTTGCCACAGCCTGACTGCATGGGGTGCCGCTTCCATATTGCTCATCAGGGATAATACGGTTACTATTCCTTCCTTATAAGCCTTAATTGCCCCATAATTATACGCTTCGCTGAAACCGAAATCATCCGCAACTACAATTAATTTTTTCTTCATATTCCAACACTCCCCTTTTCATCCTTTCGCAACAGATTCCAGTTCATTCAGAAATTCCGGGTTAAAGATATTCCCCTCTTCCTCCCTGTCATACACTTTCTGCCCTTCCACATAAGTCGCAACAGCCTTATAATCATCGCTGATTACAACAAAATCCGCATCTTTTCCTACTTTTATAGAACCTTTTTCCCCGGAAAATCCATACTTCACTGCTGCGTTTAACGCTGCCATTTTTACCACCGTTTCCATTGGAATATCTAGTTTTTCAACCAGATTCCCAATGCCGAACAGCACCGGCTGGCTGGAGCCGCACAACCTGCCGGTATCGCTGAGCAAAAATCCTTCTTCCGTCACGTTGATGGTCATCTCCGGTTCAAACCCTTGATAAGATCCTACCGGCGCGCCGGACAGCTGCGTGCAATCGGAAATCATCATGAATCGGGAAAAATCTTTTATTTTAAAATAAATCTGCAGCATATCCAAACAAATATGCATGCCGTCGCAGATCACTTCACACTCTACCTTATCGTTTAGCAACGCCGCTCCAAGGCCGCCGATATCCCGGTGGTGCATGCCAGTCATTACATTCCCTGTATGGGTAGCTACCGTAATTCCCTTTTCATAAGCCCCCATGGCCTCCTTGTAATTGCAATCGCTATGGGCATCCGCCACGGTAATCCCCTGGGACAAAAAATAGGATATGATCTCATCCATTCCCGGTATTTCCGGCGCAAGCGCAACCAGTTTCAGGTATCCCTTTCCTCTTTTTACCATTTCCTGCGCCATTTCCAGCTTTACTTCCGGCCAGCCCCGGCGGATCCCTTTCTCCCCTGTACGATTTAACCACGGCCCTTCGCTATGTATCCCTAAAATTTTGCTTCCCTCATATTTTTTTGTCAATTCCTGCTGTTTTGCTTCATCTGCCACCACTTCCAGCATATCGATATCCGCCGTAGGGAAAACCCCTGTCACCCCCTGGGAGGCGCAGCCTTTTAAATATCCTTTCACCTCGGCCGGGTTGTTACCCATCATCGCATATCCGCAGGTTCCATGGTTATGCGTATCGATAATCCCAGGAATCACCCTGCTTTTTCCATAATCTATCCATTCCCCTTCCGGCGCTTCTTCGCTGAAACTTATAAATTTTCCACCCCGGATTTCCAAATATCCGCTTTTTACCCCATCTTCCATATAAATTCGTTCCGATTTGATAATCATACTTATCCCTCTCTTTCTTTTGATACAAGTTTTCAAAAACCGCATTGTGCCAGCACATGCGGTTTCTGAAAATATCGCAGCAATTAAAATCTGCGCTGATTTTAAAATTCTGTCTGAAAGTCTTATCCTAACCCCTGCCTTAGAAAATCGCTATTAAGGCTCCAACCATCGCTGCTACGAATATTCCTATGATAAGCTGAACCGGACGTTTTCCCTTACGGATCATGCTCATAAGCAGGAATAAAAGCCCGATGCTCAGAATTCCGGGGAATATGGAATTGACTACATCCCCCACAATAACCGAAGTCTGCCCTATGTTAATCGTCCAGTTAAGAGGTACGTTCACCGTAGTTGCCGTCATAGCCCCTACCATCATCAGCCCCAGCACCGATGCCGATTTTGTCAGGGTTGTCATCAATCCCGAACTAAAGATCTGATCAATAAACGATGTACCATAGGTATATCCCAAATGCAGGAAAATGTATTTCCCTATAGATTGTGTCACGCCATACAGCAAAATAAAGATCGGAACCCCGAGGAAATTACCCTGAGAGCAAAGGCCGATGGCGATGCCAGCCGCAATAATGCGCAGACAGTTAAAAAACATGGAATCGAACATACCGGCCGTAGGTCCCATCAGCGCCGCCTTAATGCTCTCGATCATCTGCCCGTCTATGGAACCTTTTTCCTTGTGTTCCTTTTCCATCGCATAGGCGAGGCCGGCGATGAATGCAAAAGGTACCGCATGGGTATTAAAGAAGTTCTGGTGTCTTGCGTATGCTTCCTTTTTTGCTTCTTCATCGTTCCCATAAATGGACTCAATCGCAGGCTGCATTGTAGCAGTAAATCCGTTTGCTTCCATTTTTGTCATATTGAATGACAAAAATGTTAAATGGGAACGGATAAACATTGATTTTAGTACTTTTTTCTCTTCCTGAGTATATTGTCTCTTTTCCATTAGAAGAAATCCTCCTCTCCGTCATCCGACTGTACACCTGCTGCCATCAATTCTTTTTTCATATCGATCATGCTCTTTTCCCTAAAGAACATGGTAATTGCAATCGCCGCCCCGATAATCGCTATGGATAAGGAATCCATTCCCAAAATCTTAGACATTACATAGCCCACAAAGAAAAAGCATCCTACTTCTTTGGACCAGATCATAGACGTCAGAATTGCAAAACCGATGGCAATCATCATACCGGAAGCTGCCCCGAGCCCTGCCATAACAAACGGTGGAAGAGCTGCCAGCGCATTGTTCAGACCGGTAACGCCGAACGCTAATCCAAAGAACATAACAAGCGCCCCCGGAATGGGTGCAATAATGCAGCTGAAAATAAGGTTATGCGCTAAAAATTTATTCGGTTTTCCTGATACTGCTAATTTCTCCCAATAAGGCGCAATCGCCGACCAGAGAGACATAAACATATTGTTGACCGATGCCATAACGGTTCCGATAGGCAATGCGATCGCAAGCCCTGTCTCCGCATCCGCCCCCGTCAATATCGTATAAGATACGGATACTACCGTTGCGGAAAGCGCATCTGCAGGAATCTGCCCTCCGATTGCAGAAATCCCCATGAAGATAGATTCCAAAGCTGCCCCCATAATAATACCTGTCTGGAAATCCCCGAGCAGCAATCCCAGAACCGGTGCAATCACAATCGGCCTATTGAGGCACTGCCACGAAAAAATATAGGGATCCAATACATAAATAATCCAGTAAACAATTGTGCCAATAACAGCGGCTGTCATAATAGACATAATACATCTCCTCCTTCGTAAATTTGACTTACCCTAACACCTTTGCCAGCTCTTCCTGCGTATCGTCCGGGATTGTCTGGTAAATGCATTTGATGCCGGTGTCGATTACCTTTTTCAATACCTCTGCTTCGTCATCATACGCATATAGATTCGATCCGTATGTTTTACGCGCTTCCGTTCCGCGTTTCGCCGCCACCCTTCCGTAATTGCCTACATTGATAACAGGTATCCCTTTCACCTCTGTTACTATTTTAAGCAAATCTTCCGGGTTGCTTACGATAATCAAGATCCTATAGTCTGCCGCCTTAGGGTCTTGCAGCAGTTTTACTGCTTTTTCCAATGATTTGATAGTAGTCTTTGCAGTTGCAGGAGCTGCCATCATCAGTGATTTCTGAACGACCGGATTCGCCGCTGCTTCATCGCTAACTACCACGATCCTGTCCACATCCAAATGTCTGGACCACTTAATCGCTACCTGACCATGGATGAGACGTTCATCCAACCTTACCATTGATATCATTCTTAACCTCATTTCTGCGCGGCTTTTTTTGCATGTTAAGTTTGTGGATACCGCGCGGACACAAACTTATCCTCCTTAAAAAAAATCTTCTTCCTCTCCGTCGGATGTATCTCCCGAATTGCTGTCCAATTCTTCCGGTTCCAATAGCATCATCATTTCCCTTGATGAAATAACCAGCTCCTCCAGTTCCTCTTTCGTAACCGCTTCCCTCGTTGCCAGTTCCAACACCAAGGCCAAATTTATGCCCGCTATCAGATAAGTATTTTCCCTATTCAAATAAGTATACATCACTGAATTCACACTGCCTCCGTACAAATCGGAAAGCAATACTACCTGATCCCCTTCGTGGACATCTGCGTAGAATTCATCCAGCTTTTCCTGTACGCTGCTCTCATCGATATAGGCAGAAAATACGGTAATATTTTCACATCCGCCCAGCAAAATCTGCAGGGAACTCTTAATACCCTCTGCAAATTTTCCATGAGAAGAAATAAATATTTTCAACATATCTATATCGGACTCCTTTCCACTTTTTCACCATCTGTTTTCATTGTCCTTCCTTCTGTCTTTATCCTAATATAGTTTTTTCGTCTTATCAACACTTATTATTTCATTTAATAAGTGAAATCCTTTGATATATTCACTAAATTAGTGCAATATTAGATCGTAGAAGAGTACAAAAATAAAGAGACAGATTTTTCTTTCTGTCTCCCCTATCTTCTTCCCATCAAACATTTTTCATGTATTGGTACACCATCTTTTCCATAATGGAATCTTTATCTTTTTCAAACTCCTTCAGGTTCTTTTCATCATTGGTCAGCTGATATACCGCATTTTCTACCGCCTTCACACGTTTTAAATCATTTTTCCAATCTACGCACACATAAAGAATATAACGGATCTTATCGTTGGACCATATTCCTTCATGCTGGAGACAGTAAAGTTCTACACTCTCTGTTTCCGTAATTCCATATTCCCCGATTATGACAGCCGCTTGGGACGCCATGATGCAATGCGTCATCAATGCTTCATCTTCCGTTAAAATCTTCTGCATTCTGCGCTGCCGGTCGGCATCCGCACAATGCCTGAAACTGATAAACTGAAAAAACTGTTTCTCATTTTCATATGCAAAATCCCGATAAACCTGCACCTTCCCTTTTTCCGGCAATAGCCCGCTGATCTGGTAGGCTTCCAGCAATATCTTGTTAAATACTCCATCCATTTCCTTTTGCATTGGGATGACATGCAAAGGACTGCAAGGCAAATCATAATTATAAGCAGCATTCGTCATATCTAACAATATAGCATCATATTCTGTTTCGTTCATCCCTCTGATTTCATACAATTCTGCAAAAGTGAAACTTTCAATAAACTGGCCATATCTGGACAACAAACGCATTTTATTGATTTCATTTCCGTCGATTCCCAATGAACTGACCAGCAGAAGTTTCATCCGGCGGATATTGTATTCCTGCCCCGCTATCATCTGATAAACAATGCCGACCAGTTTCAAAAGTATAGAACTGGAAATTTCTTTCTTCTCCTTTTCCCTGATATAACTGGCCATTACTCTTGCAACCTTCAAAGCGACCGGACTGCGCATCGCATAATTTTCATCATAATACCAAAAATTTTTAAATCCATTCAAGTCATAGCGGAACTGCCCCAAAATAGGAATCATGCCTGCCATCAGCATATATTCTGCCTTTTCATTCACGGAAAAATCGATATGAAGCCTTTCTTTTATATGTTCTGGCAGCGTACCCCCATATCCGGCAGCTTTTTTATATTGCAGCGGGAAACGTTTTTCCGGTTCTTGCTGCTCCAGGCACAGCCGATAAGAAACATCCTCCAGCGTCAGCAGATAAATCGCAAAAAATACCGTTTCTTCCTCCATAAGATCATATCCTTCAAAGATTTCACTTAAATGAAAGAAGATGCGTTTCGCAATTTCATACTCCTTTGTCAAACGGACCTCTTCCATAGAGCGGTTGTTCAGCCATAAACGATAACCCGCATTGCAGCGGTTCCTTACAATAAGAAGATAAATGGAAAGTTTCTGTGCATTGATATCGGAAGTTCTAAGCCCGCTTTCTCTAAGAACTTTTAAGAAAGTATGCCGTATTTTCTGCCTTTCTTCAAAATCGCATTCCAGCCACTTGCTGTATTCCATCCCCGCATCATTCAATACCGCTTTATGGAAATGAACGGCAAACAGTTCCGTCATCGCAATCCGTACATGATATTCCTTTCCGTAGCATCTGATGCCCAGCCCTTTCCGGTTCTCCCATTCCAGATGAAAACTCTTTAGAAATATCATTGCTTCCGTCAGGGATTTTTGCAATGCGCTGCGGGAAATAAACATCTCATCCGCCAAGTCCTCTATCCGCACATATTTGGAAGAAGACACCAGTTTCCTTGTAATATACAAAAATCTGGCCTGTCCATCCAGCGCATAATAATTGTTCATTATGGAAGAGCGGAGTACAAGCTGTGCATAAAAGTCATCAAATACCTGCTTATCTACGATGACAAGGGAATAACCCTCGTTCCTTTTCGCCTGAAGTTCGGCTCCTACTTTTTTCAGTTCACTTCTGACCTCTGCCATTTCCGACTTAATCGTCCTCGAACTGACTGCCAGCTTTTTCCCCAGTTCATCCGCCGTCAGCGGATCATCGCTTCCTGCCAGTTGATAGATGATATTATCGACTCTCACTTTCATCCGTTTCCCCCATCATATGCATCAGGCATTCTTTCATGTTGGCAAAACCTCTTTTGGCATATTGCTTTAAGCCGTCACAGCCACTTGTAATATAATACCCGTGATACGCCCTAATCATAGATAAGTCGTTGAGCGCATCGCCTATAACAGCGATTTGATCCGGGCGGTAATATTTCTCAATCCACCGCACCCCCGTCTCCTTGCTGACTCCATATGCCGTCACATCGATGACATCCTTATTGCAGTGGAACGATAAGCGCCCGTCAAATAACCGGGCAAGTTCCTCTGCCAGCAATTCCGCCGCCTGGCCGGATTCATTTTTAATAAAAAAGGAAATCACTGTCATTTGCCGGAAAGCTTCCTCCGTCAACGATTCTACCCGCATGTTCTTTCTTTCCGAATCGCTGATATTCTGCCCATTGTCATATAAAATACCCGACGCTTCCAAACCGGCCGCTCCGAAGCAGACAACTTTTTTCTCTTTCATGACATCCGCCAGCTGCGCGGCAGTCTCATGGCTGATTTCACGAACATAGAGTAGTTGCGAATCCCGGCTCCATATCACGCTTCCATTCTGAGCAATCAAAAAATCTATCTCGATTCCATACTTCTTAAGCTCCAGATCTATCATGCCCTTGGAACGTCCTGTAACGATTCCGAACAGATTGCCTCTTTCCCTGAATTCGTCAATCGCTTCTTTGTCTCTCTTTTCTACCGTCGGCTCTTTTTCTTTATCGGAATATTGTTTTAATGTTCCATCGTAATCAGATGCTAAAAGTTGCATGGTTATTATCCTTTCTGGTTTTGCAACCGGTTATTTATAAGAAAAAATGTTTATACGGGATGGTATCTACTGCGGGATGGCGGATACCGTGGAATTGGCAGCCATCTTCTCCGTAGCAGGTTCCGTGGTCCGAACAACAGATAACAAAAGTATCCCCCCGCCGTTCTTTCCATCCATCGAACAGTCTTCCCAGTTCGCCGTCCACATAGCGCAAAGCCGCCGCATGGCTCGCCATATCGTCATGGGATGCACCATCCAAATAGAAATAATTGGGATAATGGATGGCGTCCACGTTTAAATAGAGGAAAATATGTGTTTCTTTTTCCGCAGCCTTCATCTTTTTCAGAATAAAATCCACCTGATTTTTCGTACTGTCTTTTATCGGGCAGCCAAAGGAAGGGGTCCAGTAGCTCTTTTTGAAAAAGCCAGGGAATACCTTTCCAATATCCGAACGTTTGTCAAAAAAAGAAACGCCTCCTACGCACCATGTGTCATAGCCATCCTTCGCCAGCCCTTCCATAATCGTACTGCCGGAAAATCCGTAGGCCCCTTCGGGCGTCTTCTTTCCAAGGCCGATAGCTTTGGGGAAAAATAACATTTCCCGATCTGCCAAATTTTTAGCGTCATATCGGCAAGGCAAAAACCCCGCAAACATGGCGTGATGGGAAGGATAAGTAAAATTGCCCGGTGCCTGGCATTTTTCCCATAAGCCATACCTGTTTAATACCGGAGTACTTCCGGCCTTTTCCTCCTGCACCGCCACATCATAGCGCAGCGTATCCAGGCAGACAAACAAAATATCGCAGCTTCCCACCACTCGATTCATATCCACCGAAGGTTTCTTCCGCTCTTTGCCTGAAAGAAACAAACGGAAGGGGACCTCTTTTTCCGTTATCTTTTCTGTCGTTCTTTCCGTATTTTCTTTCATATTGGTTCTCCTTTATTGACATTCCGCGCATTGCCGCAATTTTCTTTCCAGCGCCCCCGGCTTACTTCCCGCCCCCGGAAATCCATTGCTTCATGATTTCCGCCTGATGGCCGTAAATTATATTTTGATGGTAAATATCCTGGTAAATCAAATCCCCCTGGGCATTCATCTCAATAATCCTCGGCTTTAAGCTTCCTTTTTCCAGCAGAATATCGATCCCCGCACTTCTAAGCCCTGTAAAGCATCCCATAGCTTTTCTGCATATCTCCCCCACCGAGTCCAGTACCGGAGCCGGAAGCCCCAGCATTCCCGCCTCCATCGGATGGTTATTCAGATGCAGATTGGTAATCGGCCCTTTGGAAAGCCTGGCCAAAAGAAAATCCACTTCATTTTCCTGCACCACTGCCCGTAAATCATAAGAATATCCCTCATATTCCTCCTTCGCATACCACCGTTCCACAATACAGTCCAGACTAAGAAGCCGGTTCAGCAAAGACACTGTCTCTCCCGGCTTCGAAAAACGGCGGAGCCGTTTTGTATTCACAAGGTCGATGCCTTCCTGTTCCAGCGAACAGGTATAAAGCATCATCCGCCCGGTACGGGGCTGCCAGCGGAAAGCCGATACCCCTGCTGCCCCGGAACCGTTTACCGGTTTAATAAAAACTTGATGAATGCCACACCTTTCCATCATTTCCAAAAGCGTTTCAACTGACAGGCGGTTCGGCACCTCCTCTTCCGCCGCTTCCAGGCTTTCCGTCACCGGAAGCCCGTTCTGCTTCAACTTCTTTTTGCAAGCCCTCTTATCCAACAGTTCTGCGATCGCCGAAGGATGATTAAAATATTCTATCTTACAAGCATCGGCCGCTTTTGCCAATTTGTCCAATTTCTTTTTATAATCGTCTGTCAGACTGTCCAGTTCTTCCAAGAAACAGCTTTTCCAAAGCGGCGGGTCAATTTTTAGAAACAATTCCGTTTCTGTCAAACTTTCCCACTGCCTTTCCCAATCATTCCAATCGGCAAAGCAAATAGGCAGGCCTGCCTTTTTTGCCGCCTGCCTAAAATAATCGGTTCGCTTTGTATCCGCATTCCCCAGAAGCGCTGTCTGCCTCATTCCGTCAGCATGGCATTCATATAGATTTCGCCCTTGTATTCATCCGGTTCATTCTTCTCGGATACGTCTACTTCCATGGGCATCCCCTCTAATTTTCCTGCCATATCATCGGTCAAATAATGATAATGGACATCCAGTTTCTTTATGTTCGGATAAGAAGGAAGTTTCTCCAATAACAACGCTCCCCCTTTATCGGTCAAAGTACCGTTGGACAAATCCAGCGTATGAATCCGTCCCATAAATTTGCTCTCTAACACTGTCTTTGCGATATCATCCTGTATCTCGCTGTCCACGATGCCCAAATAAGTAAGATCGGGGAAATCCGCTTTTTCCAGCAGTTCTTTTATCGTATCCACGTCCCCGTCAAATCCATAATCTTCAATCCCGATATAAAGCAGCAGCTTTTTCAAATGGGGAAGCTTCGCCTCCTGAACGGAGCGGATCACCGACACCGGAAGTCCGCCGCAGATAATCGTCAGCGATTCCAGCCCTTCATGGCAGATTTCTCCTAATTCCAAATCCGTACTGCCTTTGATTGTCAATGCTTTCAGCTGCGGCATAGCTGCCCAAAGCTTGCTGTAATTTCCTTGTATGATCCACGATACTTCGCATTCCTCATAATCCATATCGCCGATAAAAAGTTCCTCAATATGGGAAAACTTTTCCTTATTCTCCGTGATCCCGTCCAGGATCTCCTGACAGCTGTCCTCCCAAGTATCTCCCCAATCGCCGATAACCAGCCCGGTCAGCCCGGGGAAATCAGGATCTGCCAAAATATCCTCCACCATGCTGTCCGTTCCTTTGCCTTGCTCTTCGTACTCCTCATAGCTATAGGCATATTTTTTTGTTTTTTTGTCGTTTTCCAGTCCTTCTTTCATTTTTTTCTCATTCCTTCGCGCTTTTTTAATTTATTCTTATTTTATCATATCAGATAGTACAAGTAAATTTATTTTATTTGTCCGGTTCATCCGCATCCCCCAGCAGTTCAATCACTTCCGCCTCGGTCATATAAGCAACATCTGTGATTTTATTATTTGTATCGCGGACAATTTTGATATTGACCGTTCCTTTTGGGTTCATATTCAGCGTATAAAAGGCTTGGTTGGGGCGGATATCTAAAAAGATATTGACAAGCTGTCCTTGGTAATAATAATCCTTTCCATCCATTGCAACGCCCACAGCCTGGTATTCCGCCGCCTGAGCTTCGGCCCATTCTTTCTCCTGCTTTTCTTTCAGTTCGTCAAATTCCCCGCCCCGGTTCAGCTTATCAAACAAAATGGATTGAAATGCCCGGTTTCCATCTTCCAAAGCCCTGTCCAGCCAAAGTTCCAGCTCCGCATCATCCATGCAATCCGTCAAAATAGAGAAAAACGCCATATCTCCAGCGGCATATACTTTTTCAGCAAAGTCGGTAAACAGAGAAGAATTTTCGTCAAGTCCCCGCACAGCGACAGAAAAAAACGAACAGTCCCCATCTGTATAGAGCCTTTCAAGCCATTTCTTTTGAATGTTTTCATCCAGCCGGGGAAAAGTGATTTCAAACAGCGGCAAACTGTCGGCCTGATAGTACTGCTCCGCCTGAACCGCATAATCCTTGCCGCTTGTGCCTGTGTTCCCTTGTGCGGGAATTTTATCCACAGCCATCTGAGCCTTGTCTGCTGTGTGGTCAACTGCTGCGGCAACAGGGTAAACGCCGACAAAAGCCGCCCCAAATACCACGCACAGCGTCAGCACACCGGTCAAAAAGCGTATCGCCGTCGACTTTCTCTTAAAATTCATGATTGCCTTTATCCTCTCTTTCAATAGTTTTTTATTTCCGCTTAAAGTAACTGTTCCGAGATTTTCCTTGTATCTTCCAACTCCCGCCATAGCGTCAAGCAAGGTTTTTCCATAGTCCTGCACGCTGCCGCTCTCCATTTTAGCAAGAACTGCCTCATCACAGGAAAACTCACAAGCCTTTGCAATTTCCCGGCTCATAAGATGAACTAGCGGATTAAACCAATGCAGGCAGACGGTAACTTGAACCAGCCATTTATAGAACATATCCCGCCGCTTATAGTGCGCTAGTTCATGCAGGATGATATAGCGCAGATCCTTTTCAGGAATATCCGCGCCGGGCAGTACAATACATGGATGGAAAAATCCAATCAACAATGGGGAAGAAACCAATGGATTGACACATAATTCCATCGGCTTTTTAATGCCCGACTGCTCCGCAACAATAGAAAGCTGGTCTAACCGCCCAATATCGGAAACCGGGGTTAATCCAGCTTTGATATAGCGTATAAAGTCCTGGTAGATTGTTATTTTCCGTATCAGTAAACCCAGCGCAACCACCAGCCAAACCAGCCAAATATAATTTATCAGCATCGTCCCAATATCTTGAACTAGGCGGGCAGCCGCTGCATCATCTGACAGACTGCTCACAGTTTTATTGCGCTGTTCCACCCCAACAGCCGAAGTAAGATTGCCTCCTGGAGCGTTTAGCGGGAACTGAAGCTGCGGCGGTAAAAGAGCCGCCTGGGATATTGCCTGATCGACAGCCTGATACGCCTTCCCCATCAGGCTTACTTCCGGCCCGAACGGGAGCAGCAGCCGCAAAACAACAACAATCCAAATATAATACTGCCATTGCCGACTGATTTTGTCTTTCAGAAGTCGTTCTCCCAATAGCAGAACCAGAATAAGCAATCCGCCGGAAGCTGACATGGACAGGAAGGTTTTCAAAACTTCGTTCATTATTGTCCTTCCCCTTTCTCCAGCAGCTTTTTCAATTCCTCATATTCCTCGTCTGCCAGCAGGTCGCCTAAAATCAAATTGGAAACCAGTCCTTTTACGCTTCCCTCATAAATCTTATCCAGAAAATTTTTCGTCTGCGCTGTCTGGTATTCCGTTTCAGAAATGAGCGTGGTATATTCGTTACGGCGGCCAATTTTCCTGGCACTCAAAAAGCCCTTGTTCATCAGCCGTGACAACAGTACAATCAGGGTATTCTTTTGACACGGCTTTCCCTTTGCCGCCAGCCCGTCCATGATATAGGGGAACAAGGACACCTCCTCCGGGTTTCCCCACACAATTTTCATAATTTCAAGTTCGGCATCAGAAAGTTGCTGTATCACGGGTTTAACCTCCTCAATGTATAACATGGTGTTGACAATAGAAATATAACATGCTGTTATCCTTTTGTCAATCCCACTTTTGCCGGAGAAGCCAGTAAAGATAATATTGTTTTTTCATCCCCTCCTTAATCCAGCATCCGTCAATCAAATAGAATTTCATCCACCGTCACAAATTCATACCCTTCCTTTTGCAGTTCATCCACTACTTCCAGTGCAGCCGTCACTGTGGATGGATAATAATCGTGCATCAAAATAATATCATTTTCCCCCACTTTGGATATGATTTTCTGTTCAATACGTTCTACATTTGTGGAACACCAGTCCAGCGGATCTATCGTCCAAAATATGGGAAACATGTTCAATTCCGTTTCAAAAGATTTATCCCAGCTTCCATAGGGAGGACGCACATAAATAACCTCCTCGCCGGTAATGCCCGTTATGATCTCATTTGTTTTAATCAGTTCTTCCTTAAAAACTTCCTTATTTCCCGATCTCAGCTGGATATGGCTATAAGTATGATTGCCGATGAGATGGCCCTCCTCACTCATCCTCTTAATCACCTCCGGATGCAGTTCTGCATGCGCGCCCGTCACAAAAAACGTGGCTTTTACCCCACGTTTTTTCAAACCGTCCAGCAACTGCTCCGTATAATAAGGATGGGGGCCGTCGTCAAAAGTCAATGCAATCTTCTTTTCCCCAGATTCCTCTAATGTCTTGCCAAAAACCGGAAATCCTCCCTTCTCCCGATAGCCGATCACACAAACGGCCGCCAGCAAAAACAGCAAAATAATACAGGATAATATTCTTTTTTTCCAATTCATACTGCGGACTCTCTTTTTTACCTTATCCCATATATATGCAAAGCCAATGCTTCCTTATTCCTGCTGCTTTTTATATAATTTCAGATAAACTTTTCCTTCTTCTTTTCGTATTTCGGCCTTATCAATCATCATACCGACCAACAATAATTGTTCCGTGTCTTCCGGTTCTCCCGAACCTGCCAATTCCCAATAAACATCTTTCATCCCGTCGTTTTTCGGGCAATTCAGATCCTTCTCCATCTGTTCCAATTTATATTCATTTTCCGGCCGGTAATTCGCCTGAAAATCAATGACCACATTTTTTCCATCCTCTTCGATTCCTGACCGAATCTTGTCCGCTCCCAGGGCAAAGAAAAATAAAGTAAGTTCCTCTACTATTCTCGCTATTTTTTTCCTCTCGTGAATCATTTATTTTTCCTTCTCCTTTTCTGATTTTCTTCCCCTTAAATATTTCATAAAGCTTTCCGTTATGGGTACCATAATCACCGCCACCCAACCGGCGCTGAATCCATTGTTATACAAATTCAGGCCGCCGTACATCTGGCCGGTACACATCACCACCGCTGCATGGAGAAACCCGGCGACTATGCCCGCCAACGGACCGAACTGTCCGGCGATCGGTGACAGCCCTGCGGAAAAAATTGCCGCCAGCTGGATACCTGGCGTATCCGGCGAAAATATGGTAAACAGTGTGGATATGTATACGCCCGCCAGTACGGGAAGATAATTTTTGATATGCACGCCAAACGCTGAAAATCCGAAAACCGCCAGTATAGCCCCTACCACCGGCCCCGAAAAATCACCGCCCGTCAATATGATATAGATTTCACAGAAAATACCTACCAGACCCATATTCATAAGCGTCGGCCCCACTCCATCCATAAGGACAAAGTCGGTGACTGTCCGCCCGGAATGTTTCATAATCTTCCCTATGCTGTCCGCCTTTTTTCCGCTCATCATAAAGCCCAATAAGACCGTAATGAAAAAATAAAAAAATAAGCCGGCTCCGATCTTAACGCTCTGTCCGCTTTTCCATATCATCACCGAATCGCTTTCCATTCCAAAGGCGCGCAAAAGGCTCACCATAATAAAAGCCAGTATTCCGCCGGAAAAACCTACATTAAACAGATTATACCCCATGTGCATAGACGCCGTATGTATGGACAGGGGAGGCAATATAAATCCTATAGCGATTCCGATCACCGCCGCCAGCACAAGATTGACCGGACGGCTGAAAGGAAACAAAAATACCAATTCCGTAATCAAAGGCGCAAGGCAGGTGCCAAACAGCGCCGTATAAATATAACGGTTCAGCTTTGTCTTGTGCAATCTGGCATACAAAGCCGTACCCAGAATGACCGGCAGGATATTGACCGGATTCTTTCCCCACAGCCCGTATCCTGCGTTCATAAACAATGCCGCCACTGTCAGCCCGGTGAAAGGGATTTTCTCGGTAATAATAAAGAAAATACTGATTCCCATGACAAGGGCGGCATTTAAAAATGCCGCTCCATAACCGGCCAGTTCAAAATAATCCGTGATCAGCGCATCTCTGGATACGATGATCAGCCAGATTCCTTCCGCCAGCCTGGTAAAATTTCCGATAAACACTGCAACTCCGAAAAGCAAAATCATGGAAAAGATACTGAAAAGTTTCAACTCTTTCCCCGAGATACGTTTCAGCCATTTTTCCATCGCTCCTCCTCCCTGGTCAACCCTCTTTCAACACTCTTGCATCAAAGCGGCACACATCGCTTCCGTTCGCCCAACAGTCTATTTCCGTCACTACATACTCCTTTTGCGTGTATGCTTTTAATATGCCGGCAATAAATCCTTCGTCATAATTACATACCGTTTCTCCGAAGTCAGGAAAACCGGAACAATCCAAATCTTCTCCCACCGTCAATACCGCATGCCCTGTCTGTACATCGAATTTTTCCACCCGCAGCATACCGACTTTATAATCCAGCAATTTCTGCTGAAGCTGCCCTAAAAAGTCATTCAGCATCAAACTGCCGTCCAAATTTCTTTGATAAAATTCCCTGCCGGCTTTCTCTCCAGCAGTTCGGAATATTTGAATCATGCGCTCTTTCCCAACCATCTCAATCAAAGTATCCCTGATCGAATACTCAAACATCCTGTAAAAAGCTACCGGCATCTCTTCGCCAAGCTTTCTTCTTCCCTCTTCAATACTGAAAATTGCATCCCACATCAGAAATTCCTTTTCTTCTCCGCTTCCATTCTTTCCCATATTGATTCCTGCCATTTCATATACTATTATATCATATATCGCCTTGCTGAATATCAAAATTCATATAATCTACATATATTTTATCGAATTCCGGTTCTTCCGCCAGCTGGAATGCCTCTACCTTTCCGGCAAAACTCTCCAGCCCGTCCAAAATATCCAAATCCAAAATATTTTCTTTTCCGCCGTTCTGCTTTGCCCTTTCCCTTTCTAATAAGCGTATGCCGGCAAGGGAAGTATTCCCTACTGCCTCCGCCTTTTCCATCCATTCCAACGGTATCAGGCCGATTCCTGCCGCCGCCTTTTTATCGAGATAAAAGCCAAATCCTCCGGCTATGTATACCTTTTCTATCTCTTCATATCTCTCAATATCCAGATGTTTCATTAAAAAATGGATTCCGGCCCGTACGGCAGCTTTCGCCATTTGAATATCCCGGACATCCTCCTGAAAAATCCGCGCTCTGATGCCCGATATCTCTCCTGGCATCATCTTCATTTCGATTCCGATTTCAAAATACGGTTCCATCATCAAACCCGTCTCGTCAATGATTCCCCCTTCCAAAAGAGAGGCCACGGCAGATATCCGTTCCGTTCCACTCATTCCTCCCGTTCCTCTTCCTTCAAAAGCGGGTCCTGCCGCGGCTGCCGTAGCCGCTACTTGGTTTCCGTTGCCCATGACCATCTCCGCATTCGTTCCCAGATCCAAAAACAGCCATTTCCCTCTTTTTTCCTGCTGGCAAAGGCAGCAAGCGTATAACCCGGAAACAATATCTCCGCCCACAAAGGCCGAGATGCCGGGTACCAGTATAGTTGGCACTCCCAGCCAGTTTGTTCCGTCTCTTTTTATATTCATCGGCATAAATGGGCTTTTTCCCAATGGTTCCACCGGATATCCCATGAACAAATGCCCCATCACCGTATTGGCCGACAAAAATATGTGTTCCAGCCTACAAGTTCCTCCATTCTCCGCATTTTCTGTCATTTTCCTTATTCCATCCGCCAGGGCATCTCTTACCAGCTGCCGAAGAATTTCCCCATTGCCTTCCATTCCCGCCCTTATCCTGGAAATCACATCCGTCCCGTAAATTTTTTGGGGATTCAGACAGGTATACGTATCCAAAATATACCCTGATCCCGCTTCGAGCAGCTGCATGGCTATCGTTGTGGTTCCTATGTCCGCCACGGCCACTGTCTTTCTATCCTTCTTCCTGTCATGACTTCCCTGATCCGCTCCGCCTTCGCTTTCCTCCGGCATATCCGGTGAGCTGGAGGCCGTCAATATATCCAACTGCCTTTCTTCGATAAATGCGGTTGTCACCTTACAGTCTTTCAAAGGTTTTGCAGTACAGGCGAGCCGGTATCCGTCCCTTAATTGTTGCGGATGAAGCACTGCCCTGTCCGTCTGCGTGGGAAACGGTGCATATCCGCAAAACCTTACCAGGCATCTTCCGCACTTTCCCAGACCACCACAAAGGGAAGGCAAAGAAATTCCGCCCTCCCGTAGTGTATGCAGCAATGTCTTGTTCCTGTCATGAAACAATTCTGTTCTTTTTTCTTCCGCTTTTGATGTCACTGTTACTTTGATCTGTTCAGACAAATTGGTTTTTCTCCTCGTCATAATGATAATTTATCAAAGCCAGCTTTTCTTCGATCATTTCCCTGCTGACCTCCATGTCCTCGCACATCTTTTCCAGGCTGCCGTAATAATCTCTCAGCTTCAGATTCGTATAGCTTAAAAGCATCACCGGATCTTTTGGAAGCATATATTCCACCCCTTTCGCCTAATCCCTCCTGGCTGTTCCCGCCAACATCCCGTTTTGTACGGATATCTCTATCACATCCTTTGCTCTTACTTTATCGGCAAGTATCAGCTTCGCCGAAAGGGTTTCCACATATTTCTGTATATAACGCTTCAATGGCCTTGCCCCGTATACCGGATCATAGGCGTTTTCCACAATGAATTTTTCCGCTTCCGGTAAAATCTCAATGCGAAGCTCCCTGTCCGCAAGCCGCCTGTTCAAATCTTCCACGATCAAATGGACAATGCCTCCGATATCTTCTTTTGTCAAAGGTTTAAAAAGTATCGTTTCATCCAGCCTGTTTAAAAATTCCGGACGGAAATGGGCGCGGAGTTCATTCATCACCAGTCCTTCCGCTTCACTGGCGATACTTCCGTCATCGCTGATTCCTTCCAGCAGATATCCGGCCCCGATATTCGAAGTCATGATCAGAATCGTATTTTTAAAATCCACTGTTCGTCCTTGGGAATCCGTAATCCGTCCATCGTCCAGCACTTGTAAAAGCACGTTGAACACATCGGGATGGGCTTTTTCTATTTCGTCGAATAATACGACCGAATACGGTTTTCTTCTGACGGCTTCCGTCAGCTGCCCGCCCTCTTCATAACCTACATATCCGGGAGGCGCTCCGATCAGCCGGGATACGGAATATTTTTCCATATATTCGCTCATGTCGATGCGTACCATATTATTCTCATCGTCAAACAAAGAAGCCGCCAGCGCCTTAGCAAGCTCTGTTTTTCCAACGCCTGTAGGACCCAGGAAAAGGAAAGACCCGATCGGTTTTGCCGGATCTTTTATTCCGGCTTTGGAACGGATGATCGCCTCCGTCACTTTTGTAACGCCTTCTTCCTGCCCGATGACCCGTTTATGCAATTCTTCGTCCAGATGCAGCGTTTTATTCCGTTCGCTTTCCGTCAGTTTTGCCACCGGAATACCTGTCCACCGGGAAATAATTTTTGCGATCTCTTCATCGCTGACACTCTCGTGAACCAAGGACAAATCTTCATTTTTCACCCTGTTTTCTTCTATTTCCAACTGTTTTTTCAAAGCGGGCAGTCTTCCATAACTCAATTCTGCCGCCTTTTCCAGATTTCCTTCTCTTTGGGCAATCTGTATCTCGCCATTTATGTTTTCAATCTGTTCCCGCAGTTTAGAGAGTTTTTCGACCGACGCTTTTTCATTATCCCATTGGGCTTTTCTGTTATTGAATTCTTCTTTCCATTCCGCTAACTCCTTTTGAAGAGAAGCCAGCCTTTCCTGGCTGAGTCTGTCATCTTCTTTTTTTAATGCCGCTTCTTCAATTTCCATCTGCATGATCTTGCGCTGCAGTTCATCCAATTCCGTAGGCATTGAATCCAGCTCCGTCTTTATAAGCGCACAGGCCTCATCCACGAGATCGATCGCCTTATCGGGCAGAAAACGATCCGAAATATAGCGATGGGACAGAGCGGCCGCACTCACTAAAGCGTTATCCATGATTTTTACGCCGTGGTATACTTCGTACCGTTCTTTTAATCCCCTTAAAATGGAAATGGTATCTTCCACCGTAGGTTCTTCCACCATCACCGGCTGGAACCGGCGTTCCAATGCGGCGTCCTTTTCAATATACTGCCTGTATTCATCCAAAGTGGTAGCGCCGATGCAATGCAGCTCCCCTCTTGCCAGCATAGGCTTAAGCATATTGCCCGCATCCAATGCACCGTCCGTCTTGCCGGCTCCTACGATTGTATGAAGCTCATCAATAAATAGAATAATCTGCCCGTCGCTGTTTTTTACGTCTTCCAGCACGGCCTTCAAACGCTCTTCAAACTCACCCCTGTACTTCGCTCCCGCTACCAGCGCTCCCATATCCAGAGCGAATATCTTTTTATCCTTTAATCCCTGCGGCACATCCCCCCGTACAATACGCTGGGCCAGCCCTTCTACTACCGCTGTTTTCCCGACGCCCGGTTCTCCGATGAGAACAGGATTGTTTTTCGTCTTTCTGGAAAGAATACGAATAATATTACGTATCTCGCTGTCCCTGCCAATCACAGGATCCAGCTTCTGATTTCTTGCTTTCTCCACCAGTTCCTGCCCATATTTCTCCAGGGTGTCATACGTAGCCTCCGGATTATCGGAAGTCACTCTCTGGTTTCCTCTGACTGTGGAAAGCGCCTGAAGGAAACGCTCTCTTGTGATCCCGTATTCACGGAATATTTCTTTTATTTCTTTATTAGGATGCTTTAACATGGAAAGGAACAGATGCTCCACGGAAACATATTCGTCTCCCAGCTGCTTTGCTTCGTCTTCCGCCGCGATCAATACTTGGTTTAAGTCTTTTCCTACATAAACCCTTCCTCCCTGCACTTTCACACGCTTCTGCAGCGCCGCTTCCGCACGGTTCAGAAAATGTTCCTTTTGAATCTCCATTTTTTCAATCAATTTCAAAATCAGGCTGTCTTCAACGGTTAAAAGACTGTACAGGAGATGCTCCTGCTCTATTTCCTGATTGCCATACTCATAGGCAAGCTTCTCGCACTGTTCCACCGCCTGCATGGATTTTTGGGTAAATTTTGGTATATTCATAAGCACTCCTCTCTGCCGTCTTGTTTGTAGTATATCCGGCTTCCTTTTACTTATTATCTTTCTTTTGTTCTATATGAACTATAACACCGATTACTAGCAGAGTCAATAGGTGAGTGCTAATTATTTTGGTTATTTTTTGCAACCCAGTGTTTATGTGGGTTTACGGGTTCTGAAATTTCTGAAAAATGTCCAATAATAAGGGCTGTACCCTACTCATACCCCATTTGTGAAAAATTGGGGGTATGGCTTCGTCTCTGATTTCATCAGATAACGATTTCTTCTCGCTCATCGTCATCCTGAATATTTAATATGGCTTTCATCAAGTATTCTAAGGTCTGTGGAGTAATAAAAACCTGAAATCGATAAATTACCATTTTAATCATATACTTTTCAGATCATTTATTGTTTTACCTCTCAAATAAACTGCAAATATTTATACAAAACTGGTAATTATCATTGATAGCAAGCTCTTAATCTTTTCCATCTCCAATAATAATTCTATTTTATCATCTTATTTATATATATGGGAATTACTATTTTTTACTATCTGATTGATATTCACACCTATTTTGTTTGTCTCATTCCGCATTCGCATCAGTCCTAATTTTATTTTTCTACTCCTCAAATGCTCCAACTGGTTCAGGCGCAAATAGCGGATATATTTAATTTCATTCATATCTTTCTCCTTGGAACATTCCATTAAAAGTTTTGCTGTCTCTTGTGTCACTTTACAATGCTTCCGTATCACGTTTTCGTCTTTTGTTCCTGACATAGTCAATGCCAATCTTATAAAGCTGTTCCTCAATCTTCTTCACCTTTCCTCTGATTTTCTCAAAAAAAATAAGGACTACCCAAGCACGTATACTTGAATAACCCTTACTCCACATTGAAATCACTACATTAGATAATTAAATCCTTATTCCTTTTCCCCTATGAGGATGACTTTTCGCATAGGCAGACGCTTCCTCGCTGACCTGATTCAAACCCATTATACCAAAATATTTCTTTTCTTGGGAATCACTATAAATTTTGTCGGCAACTACGCCTATGGAACTTTCACCGCAGGACACTGATATGCCCGTCATACAAAACAAAAAGGACTGAAAAATCAATCCTTTTATACTGTCTTATTTTATTTGTCGCAATTCCATCATGCAGCACTGCTATAATTTACAATAGAAATTTCCTGTGTAAACTGTCTCGCCTGTTCCGTGATCTGTTCCAGCCTTTTAATAACATCCCCTGTATAGATAATCTCGTTACATTCTGTACATTTATAGCAAGGAACATTCCGCACAATTAAAAGGCAATTTCCCAAATCTGTTACACTTGTTGTATATCCCTTTTCCGCTTTTGCACCACATTCCATACATACCATGATTAGCTCCCCTTTCTCGTCTTAAAATCATTTTCCCATATATCAGGATCGGGAAAATATGCAGTTATTAACTCAAACTTCCCACACCAGTTGGTGTGCTGAACCTTGAAAAATCAATACTGTAGCCCATAAAAAAGGCACAAACCTGCACTTGATGGTATAATTGAATTGCGAATAACAATCGTACAGCAAGGAGATTTATGCCATGTCAAGTATACCACAAAATGCTGAAAACGGAAATGAGATTTCTAACTCTGTCATAAATTTTATGACCCAATTCCAAATCGGGAAACTTCTTTTCAAATGTAATGCCGGTAAAGCAAAAGGGATTCCGGTAATCGAAGTGTTTCGATATCTGTTCTGTCTCATTTTCTCGGATCGAAGCATGTATATGCAGTGGAAAACAGGCA